>TBL_comb47_HYPODRAFT_10002989_pt1 | contig 20403 bp, 28 predicted proteins | sample TroBogypolimnion_40_FD_10682 | JGI IMG/M metagenome (IMG submission 10682) | reverse complement strand
AAGCAAATATATCTTTGCTTTTGAACAATTCCAGATTTGATAATAGACATTTTGGGATAGACAATGAAGTTCTAAGACAAGTTTACTTTTGATTTGAAGAGCTTTCTTGAAGAATGCCATTTAAAACGAATTTTATAAAACAAAACTAACAAATTAAAAAATGAACACCAATGATATCGATCGTTGGTATGAGTACAAACAAGCTCAACGCGAAGCATATGAATGGGCTATGTATGAAGCTGAAAAGGATCTAGCAGTTGAATCTATGACTGATGAAGAACGTGAGAACTTCAAACGTCTTGAACAAGAACTATTCTTTGCTGAAGACCACCAAGAAGATGATTACGCCAAGTACAAGGCTGCTTTGAAAGCATATAACCTTGGCGTAGCAAAGTGGCCAATCCTTTTGCGAGAATATTAAAACGGAACTTTTAGAATACTGATCATAATATACTGAACGTCATGCTACTGGGAGTAAGATCCATTCTCTTACCGACTTTAGCGGTTCCAGGAGTCCTTTCCCCGAGGATATCCGAACTTGATCATCTAATGATTAGGTACAAGACAGTTCAACTACGAGAGGGCTGAATGAGTGCCAGTGTGTTGTGTTACTGGGGATCCGGAGGAACTGATTGAAAAATAATGCGAGGTAGGGGCATTTTTTATCAAAATGGATAAATAGCTGAGTAACATATAGCTAACAAATTACCATGAGTGAAGGTGCTCACAGTTACTACGAACGGGCAAAAGCAAAGAACGCTACCTGCTTGATCGACCTTCAACCCGCCATGGAAGCCCGCTATAATCGCGGCAACCTAGAAGTTGGTGTATCATACATTCAAGTAAACCAAAAAGGCCGCACACCAGTTGGCAAGTTCATCTCCACAGGCTATCAAGGCTCTGGAGATGGAATGGAGATCATAGTGGTCTTCGAACTGAACGGTAAGCAAAACATTGTCCGCGAAGACATGTGGGGATCATTGAGTGGAGCCGAGCTCTCATATTTCGTGAAAGCTTAATCATACAACTTTTTAAGTTCCTCTTCTAGTTTTCTAAAATTTTCCGAACTTAGCTTACCAACAAGTACAACATTCATTGGCTTATCATTTCCAGATTTGTCTGAATAAGAAAAGAATGAACTACCAAAGCAAATAGATATGTCATCTTTAGTCACATATTCGGGATTCACATAGTACTTACATATGTTAATGAATCTACTCAGATCTGTAATCACTTGCCGATCATATAGTGAAGTATTTTCAAATACTATTACCTCGTATTCCATTTTTACATTGTATAGCTAATAACTTTAAATGTTCTTTACGCAACTATTCAATATATCCGAAGTTCGTGAGCTATTCACTGTATTTGATTATAAACGTCTTCTAACTGCTGTAGAGGATCATATTAGGAAGGAATATACTTTACTAGGTATTCATATCGGTAACCTAAGAGTATACTACAATCCAGAACAAAACCAAGGAATTGCAGTTTTTATAGATGCAAGTGGAGATTGCTATGTATGTGATATGGAGTTCCCTTATGGAAATGATTTTATCACAGTAAAGTTTAATTAGCAATGATCCGAGTTTCTAGTAATTTTTTCAACACACTACTTGCTGCTATTTGGCCAAAGTCAAATACCATCGAAAGAATGGATTCCAGAAACCTTCGGATCAAAATACCCGAGAGCCCAACAACCAGATGTTATTCATGTGATTCAATGTACAACGTAGATCATTTTAACTATTGTCCTTGCTTAGAATCAAATGACCAAAATCAAGCACACGGACGTATTCGATAAAATGATCGGATCAGTCAATTGGAAACTTGGGAACTTCAATATGCTTCCTATATTTTTCGGAACAGTCATGGCTTTCATTGACATCTTCATGATGTCTTCCGTAAAGATGATCAGTCAAGGTACAATCCCTTATTCTTGGGGTCTTCCCTTATCGTTAGGATTATATGCTTTGGAACCTCTGATCTTCTTGAAAGCTATGAAGTACGAAGGTATGGTTATTACAAATCTAGTATGGAACTTGATGTCCAATATAATTGTTACTCTACAAGGTATCTTCTTTTTTGGCGAATCCATAAAAGGCTTAAGATGGGTAGGAATATGTATGAGCATATTCTCACTCTGCTTTTTAGCCTACACTGATGAATAAGAAAAACGGATCAGAACAAATCCAGATTTGTTAACACTAAAAAGATGACAGACATTACCACTGTGCTTCAAACTGCACTCAATGCTAATGGTCCTTACTTCGGTGTTGCACTAACAGCCCCATCAAGGGGAGACAAGCCTTGCTTCTTTCTCGAACAAGAGCTTCTCCATACAAAGGCATCAGCAGTCGCACTTGGCTGCTACAGCCATGTAAAGCTGTACAAGAACCACTACCTGGACTACGTTAACAAACGTGAGTACGGTTCACTCGAAGAGTGGGCTGCAGATCATGCCTCGTCCATCGACAACATCCTATTTGGATACAACAAGTTCGACCGCCGTCGTTCATACATCACACTCAAGCAACTCATGCAGTTCCTGTGCCCTCACGCCGATCCGGTAGATGAGGAGCTCGCAGGATTTGCCGCAAAGCTAAGCATTGATGGCCTGACCGCCAAGAACAATGTTCTGGTGATCACAAAGAACGATGGCGTCCAATCGTATACCCAATACATGGGATAAACAGAAACTATAAGTTTTTACCTTCTATCATTCGGACAACCGTAAAGCTATCTGTTAATCTTGGCAGTTCCTCCATCAGTTCATTATAGCAAGATGTTCCATCCAATTCAGGAGTTGGTTCAGCTTCTTGAATAATCTTTTTCAATTTCAAAAACAATGACTTGCTCGGAAAGTAATAATATCTAACCAATAACTTGCTTTCCTCCTTGCTTGCCAACTTATAGATAATCCACGAAGCTCCATAATTTTTAGCTAATATAGTCCGTACATTGTTGTTGATGATCCAATTGTAAATGTACGTATTCAAGAATAGTTCATCAATACCATATGGAAGCTTTGAATCCGGTTTTGGTGAATGGTGTGATATCTTATTACCCTTGTTTATTTCATCAATTTTAGTATCTAATTTTCCTTCTGTAATCATATTTAAGTATCTCGTAAGCAGTGCACGAGGAAATTGTACACGTGTTATAAACCTATTCGCAATAATAGTATGCTGACGTCCCCAAACTTTACGGTCATAGCATAAATCTGTTGATACATACGTTTGACATTTCTTCTCGACCATCTTGCTGATCAACTGAGGATCAAGATAGTAATCAGGAATATCTATATCCGAACACCATGCAACATCCAGATCTTCGAACAAAGGTAAAAATCGAACAAGTGTACCAAACATACCCATGTGTCCTTTACCGTCACGAAATTGGGGGCAGTTGTAATGTAGTACACTAATTCTTGGTTTTCCTTCGGCAGCTTCCAACGCAATATCTTTGCCTGTATCATCAGTATAGATTCTGACTTCAAATCCACGCAGCTGATCAGTCTGTAACACAAAACGCTTCAGATTACCTATATATTGGCTAAATGATCGGTAAGCTTCGCCTACTGTAAAAAAGCAACAGGTTATCACCTTCCTTGAAGGAGTTCCTTGCTTTAAGACCTGTATCTCAATCTGAGACATACTTATTAAGACTTCTGAATAAAAATGGATTTGTTATCATACCATTTGGGATAGTAAACCATGGATCCGACGGAGATGATGATTAAGTTCCTCGAGGATAGCATGAACGAACATGTGCGTAAGGCATGGGAAGCATTTCAGCTGATCCAACAACTTCGTACCCAACAAGCAACTGCTCAACCAACATCTCTTTTAAAACAAGATCAAGGTTGGCGATAGCCAAGAAAACTGTGTCAAGAAAACGGATTTTTCACTTGAGATGTTCAATTCACAAAAATGGACAATAAGTTCATTGACGCAACACGTAATAACAAGTTGCGCGAATTTTATGCCGCATACCGAATATTAGACGACACAAGCACACCAGTACTCAAGTCTGTGTGTGATGAGCTGCTAATTAGAGCAAAATATCTTTACCTCATGAACAAATATACTGGAGCAGAATCTGTCGCCCAGTTTGCTGCCCAAATTATGGCAGTCCTTTCATTGCGAGGCAACAACGTTGAAGCCATCAATAGCAAGATTGTAGAAATGCTTCATTTGGTATAAATCTTATTTTTAATAGACAATGAGGAGAACCAGAAGACGTACAAGAAGAGGTGGTTTTAAATCAACACGCAGATTAGATACAATGTTTCCTGAAAAGGAAGGGGTTGATTATGAAAAGCTGAGATTGACTCCAGAAGGAGAGTATAGCATTACACGGAGAGCAGATGGGCAAAAACTTCTTCAAAAAATGATATCTATAATTGGTTCGCCAAAAAATAAACATATTACAGATCTTACTGGAAATGTAGGAGGTGATACAATTCTTTTTGGATTGAACTTCAAGAAAGTAGATTCTATCGAATACAATGAAGATAACTTTGCAGCTTTAAAGCATAATGTCCGCGAATACGATCTCAACAATGTAAAACTTCACTTCGGAGATTCTACCAAATTGTACGATTGGTATACAGATGTCTTGTACATTGATCCGCCGTGGGGAGGTCCTGATTACAAGGACAAAACAAATCTGGATTTGTTTTTAGGTGATATACGCATAGATGAGTTCATTGAAGAGATCATGGAAGAAGAGTGGAAACCTAAGTACATCTTCTTGAAACTCCCAAGAAACTACAATTTTAATAGGCTGATGACTTTGGATCAGGTTAAAAAATACCAGAAGTTTGCGATCAGAAGTTTCAATCTTGTCAGCTTAGAGTTATAGAAAATGGATTTGTTGCCTTCTACCATACTAAGTTTAATAAGATGGAGCTTGAAGCTGCCTTTATTCTCATAAGGCTAAAACAACACAAACTAAGTCTATACGAACATCGTGTAGCAAACTTGGCCAAAGCACGTGCAGCTCGCGGTAAGACAATTGTTACGACAGAAAGATACCAGAAGATGATCCGCACAAGAGCATTTAATCTCAAACTTCGAGAACAACAAAAAACCGGTTAGAAACGGATTTTTTCTTTTTAATCATTTTCTAAGCAAAACAATACAATGGCTCAGTGCTGTGGTGTGAAGAAGGACGGCGTTCGCTGCTCTGTGATGGTATTTGGAGAAGTCCAGTTCATCCGGTGTAAGACGCATATGAAGACCCTTGAAAAGGTTGGCCCAGATCAGATCCGCCGCGACGAGCTAAAGTACATCCATGAAAAGATCAAGAACGACGCATACCGCCTCTACATCCGAGAGATTAGGGGCATGAATGAGCGTGAGCTTCTAGCTCGCCGCCGCGAGCACGAGGCTTATCTTCGTGAAGAAACCATCCGCTTCCAAACCGAGCTTCATGCTCTGGAGACCACCATTGACCGGGAAACCGAAGCCAATGGTGGGCAAAACGCGGATGGTCCATATATTGAGCGCCGCCGGGAAGCCGTTCATGCGCGCATTCAAGCTCGCAACATCATGTGGCAGCAAAGGCACGCCGCTCGCCAGGACCATTTATTTGTTCAGCAGCAGGCAGCCATCCTCCGGCAGATCCAAGGCAACAATGCACAAGCAGTTGGCGGGGAGCTCGCAAACCTGGCAAATGACCGCCAGAACGTCCACACAAATGTGGTTGTTCAAAAGGTCAAGGAGACTGTTCAAGCAGTTCTCCGCATCCCAGTGCCTCCCGAGTATGAGACGGAGACGCTGAAGACTTCGGGTGAAATCATCCTGGAGTGTGGGCTGTCTAAGCAGTCGGCCTGGCAAATGATGGCAAAATACTGCGGAGATGAAGACATCTACGATATGGGGCGGGGCATTTATGCTCGCGTGCTCAACTCGGTGTGGCAGTACATCAAGGCGTCGCCTGACGCCGCTGATCTGAAAAAGATCCTCGCGTCCGAGATGCGAGACAACATTGGCATGTGTGCGCAGGGTAACCTCAGCCGCCTATGCAACATCCTCTCCGGCTATATGGAGGGGATCAACGCAGACGTAAAGTCAAAAAATGAAATCCTGGGGGAGCGTCTTGCTCCGCTCATGGAGATCGCAGATGTTCATGAGCGTATGGACGCCGCTGGCACAATCCTTGCTGAATTGAATATTCCACAAGACGAGTGGCCTGTATGGCTGGATCCTATCATGGAAGCGTAAACTCATTTTTTAACAGCCAATCACTTCCCACTCTCCATCAGATCGTGTCTCTTCGCAGCTATTAAATACTGAATCGTGGCTGATAATCACTGCATTCCGAACCCTCATCTGCCGAATCATACTTACAGCTGCCATAATACGTGCCTGTACATCAATATCTGTCTCCTCCTCACGACGGTCATTTAACTTTTCCAAAGCAATACGCTGAATAACCGTAATAGAAGCACAAAGATCATCACCAATAGCCTTGCTTCGAGGATCGGTTGATTCAATCATAAAGTCTACTACCAAATCGGGAATATCCTTAAACTCGTGTAGAGCTTTGTTTGTACCATCAACAGAGATCAACACTAAGGGCATTTTATTGTATTTCATACACATGCTACATGTAATTCCATTTTAGAAATGGATTCCCAACTATACAATAATTATTAACAAACAATGGAAGAAGAGTATATGCCTTTAACATGTGATCTATGCGAGTGCCACATCATAAATGAACGAGACTCCTACGAGCATGAACCGTCAGGAGTCTTGGTTTGCGAAGAATGTCACGAAATTCTATTAAATAGCCCAACTGAAACAGAAGAAGATGAAATGGAAGAGCTAATGGGTACACTAACTATTTCTTAGGAGAATATGAAAAGAAGTAACGCAAAAACTCCGATGACTTTTTATTTTTGGACAAGTCGGAGTATAGTTCTGATTTCTTACGCATCATATCAGTTATATCTTCTTGCTTACCAAGACATGTAATTGGTGTTAACAGTTTGAACCGCCTTTTAGACGAATTGTTTGCTATCTCCATGAGCTTATGAGCAGTACAAACCAATCTCTGACGGGATGTATGCTCAAGAAACTCCTTATCGGCATACAACATCGCAAAAAAGAAGTTCAACAAAGTTGGAATTGATGCGACCATCAATCCAGAAGGTAACTTATGATAACTATGGCATGCTATTGTTTCGTATACACGAACCAATAACTTATTACCATGAACAATATCAGCATGTGCTGGTAGTAATTCACCATACTCTTCAAATTCACGCTTCTTTACTTCACTTTTCCCAAAGATAGAAATTACAGATTTTGTTATGCGATCAAAGTTTTGTGGCTCTACAAGCAGATCTAATGGGAGTTTCCACTCATGTTTACCGGCCTGTATCATACTTGCGTTGAACCCTAACAAAACAACATCATTTGACATCAAGATATCCTCTAACTTATCACGTACATCAGGTGAAGCATATTCCTCATTTACTGCCTCGTCAGATGTTGGACAAATAACTGGATACTCTTCATTCAGCAAACGAATTCTAGAATATACCTTCTTCCAACGCTCTACAAATCCACGAGGTCTGGATAGCTCCAAGTACACAGACATACGCAGAAAATTGGGTGGAACATATCTGACACCATCTCGGATGATACTATCATTCCATAACTTATCAAATATGGGTTTGTTCAGATGACTTACATCTGCTACAGCAACATAATCAGCAAATACCTTAAATGTACCCAAATGTATACCAGGCTTTACTTCAACATTAAATATCTTTGCTTTGTCTAGTAGGTCTGCTACTGCCTTAGCATGTTTCTGAGGTGTCTCAGAATAGAAGTCGTAATCGGGTACATCCTTCTCAGGATCATAAAATTGTTTTGCTTTGGGTAATAAGTTATTCAGTGCCGTACCCCCATAAGCAAGTACCCGATTATGCTTCATAAAGTTATAAACAATCTCTAAGGTCTTCTTGGTCACTGGGTTCTCAACTGCATTTTTATCTATAATTTCTTGTGCGATTGCCGCTGCAGCCTCTATTTCCTCCATTACTACTTCATTGGAAACGAATTCTTTCTTTTGTTTTGTTTGCTGTCAATAAGAGGGATGACAAAAAGACCAACGCGTGAATGTGCAAAAGACCGCAAAGTAAGTGCTGATCTTACTGATGATGACAGACAGAAAAAGAGACGTAACCGTAAAGCATCAGAAGATGTTGTATGGGTTATTGATACGACTATAAATGCAGAGGATGACAGCGATGATTCAACATATGTTCCTGATGACGATGAACAAGAAGAATATGAGGCAGTACTCAAACATATACTCGAAAATATGACCGTTGATCCCAACCCCAAAAAACCAAAGAGAAAATCTAAAAAAAGTTCTATTGAACCTGCTATCAAGCTAACTCACAAAGAACAAGCATACTTTGATAAGCTCACTTTAGAGAAAAGAAAGATGCTAAATGAACACATGATGAAGATCAAAAACTTTGGAGCAGAATCAGATATTCCACTAAAATTTCAAGTAATTTCCCTTCCGGTTTCTGAATACATCAAAACATCCGTCCTAAAGAAAGTTCAAGCAGTTGATGATGATTCAGGTGAATCGTATAAGCTAAAGAATTGGATTGAAGCATTTCTTCGTGTTCCATTTGGTAAACATATTCCTCTACCAGTTCAACTATCAGATGGTAAGGCAAACTGCTCAAAGTTCATGAGGGAGTCTAGAGCAATTATGGATAAGGCTGTTTATGGTATGGATACTGCGAAGACCCAAATCATGCAGGTACTTGCCCAATGGATCGCAAGCCCAACTTCAATCGGGAATGTAATTGCTTTACAAGGTCCAGCTGGTGTTGGCAAAACTTCTATAGCAAAGAATGGTATTGCTAAAGCTCTTCATAGACCTTTTGAGTTCTTCTCATTGGGTGGAGCTTCAGATGTGTCAAACTTTGTTGGTCATTCCTATACGTATGAAGGATCTATGTGGGGTCGTATTACCGATTCACTAATGCAAGCCAAATGTATGAACCCAATCATGTACTTCGATGAACTTGATAAAATTTCGGGAACTCCTCATGGTGAAGAAATAGCAAGTATGCTAATTCACCTAACAGACAGATCCCAAAATACCCAATTTCATGATCGTTACTTTGCTGGAGTTGATTTCGATGTTTCGCAATGTCTCTTTGTATTCTCATTCAATGATATCACATTAGTAAACCCAATTCTTCGTGATCGTATGCAGGTTATCAACTGTACTGGATATTCCGCAAAAGAAAAGCAGTCAATCCTTGAAGATTATGTATGGCCAGATCTCTTGAAACGCTTGAACTTTGAAAAAGAAGATGTTCAACTTTCTGATGAAGCTTCTAAGTTCATCATATCAGAATATTCCGCAAAAGAAGAAGGCGTCAGAACTATGATCAGAACAGCTGAGGCAATTATTACTCGTCTGAATATGTTGCGTATCGCAGACGAGGAAACTATGAAAGATTATAAGTTTTACATTAAAGTTGATTTCCCTCTAAGATTGAATGAAGAAATAATTAAGACTTTGCTAGCAGAGACTAAAATTAAGGAAAATGAGACATGGAGAACTATGTATAGTTAAGTGCCAAGCGGATTCTTAGGAAAAGGACCAAGTGTACAACCAGCACCAGCGTGTAAGCAAGTAATCTCTCCAAACTGATAAGAAAGGCGGTTTTCATTGCTCTGAACAACTGTATAATCAACAGGAACAACGAATGAATTTGTAACAAAAGCTCCAGCATACCCCGTATACAATTTAGCCTGCTTTAGTCTACGCGTATAATCGCTAGCATCGCGTGAAGGAAACCCAACCGGAATGCCAGAACCAGTATTGCCAGGAGTAAAGAAAAATCCATTATAAGATGCAGAATTCAATCCTTGTGAGCTCATATTATTATATCCCCGCAGTTTTTATTTTCCATAACTGATTTCAGAACTGGTAATATTGTATATGTTGGAGTATTATTAGGAGGCAATGCAGGAATAACCGCATTACCAACATATGCTGTTACAACAATCGTTTCACCAAAAGCTTGTTCAACGTATGTTACACCATCTTCAGTACCATCAGGAATTGGTACAAGAACAGTAGTAGCTGGTGTAACAATTTGACATCCTCCGGCTGGAGTTGCCTTAAAAGCAAGATATTGATATCTATTTCCATTGCTAAATTGAATACCAAGATCCAAATTTTGATCCGGTTTGTATTCATAATCAAACTCATTCATGCTTACTCCAACTTCTACAATATCAGCTGTATGTTCTGATGCGTCTATGTTATCTTTTGCTACAGGTTGAGACGATCCTATACCAGGGATCACAGCAGATGAAGATCCTGCTACAGGAACAACAGGAACAACATATTTAGTCTGATTTAAGTTTGCTAGATTAAACCTACTCATTTAATAAAGATGTGGAAAGTTTTATTATTTGTACTGTTATTTCTAGCAGTATTTGCGGCTACATACATACTTCACTATAAAATAGAACACCTAACTGTTCAAGAAGTTGATGATAAAACTACCAAAGCAGTAGATAGAATTACTACTTTAGAAGATGAGTATAAACAACTACAAGCAAAAATAGATACGCAAGAATCCAGAATGGGAGCTGCTTCAACACAAGCTGCTCAAACACAAGCTCTGATGAATACTACTGATTAAACCAACTCATTGAAAAATATGGAGGAAATACTTGGTCTTTTTCATCTCCAGTAGGAGGTCTTTCTGCAGCTTTACTTAAAATATCACTCGCACTCAATGCTTGCGGATGATATTGTACACGAACAACCTTTCCGGAAAACCCTCCATTTGGTGACATCAGAACACTTCCAGAATTCTGCTTGGGTAGCTGACTCAATATATGATGAGCATAAATTATACCATTTATGTATACGTCAACAGCTGTCTGCTTTACATTAATAGTGAAATGTAACCACTTCTTAGCAGGAACACTTACAATCGGTATTGTTTCCTGTACCCCAAATGTATCAACTTTTACAAGCAGAGTATTCGTATTTGCGTCAATCACTAAAGCAGGACATGCCGTATTCAAATCAGCTGATCCTTTTACAAAAATTACCTTCTCTGTGCCAAACCTATACGAAAAATCATCAATTCGCAACCAACCAGTATAAGAAAGCTCAATACCATCCGCACGATTTACAGAAACTGGTAATTGTTGCTGATCAGTACTATTCTTTTTACCATCCTGAATTGTATCAACAATCGTATAATCAGTACTCCAATCTCTTAAGATCAGAAAACAAGCTACTAATATTGCTACAGTTACAACTACAGGAGTAATATATTCCATTGTTATTAGAACATATAATTTGAGACTACTTGTCCTTTCGTATCTTGAACTCCAATTGCTACTTTGTAATTTGAGTTAGTTCCAGGAACATTACAAGGAACTCCAGAACTGAAAAACTTCTGAGCATCTGCCGGTACCATCAGTCTAGCATAGTGGTAGAATGAACACATCCATCCAGAAAACCCTCCATCCGCATTCAATGTCACACTTCCCGTCACTGGCTTAGGGACTCCAGTCAAGAAACAAGACTTTACCAACTTACCGTTCAGGTACACGTCTAAATTACGCGTTGATACTGTCACACCAACTGCCAACCATGTCTGTAAAGGAATATTAGGAACCTCACACACAAATACATCATCTGTTGATCCTGAATGACCCGCAGGTGCTGGCTCTGCTTTAGATCCTCCAGAAGTTGAAGGAAAGATCGATACACTAACTTTCATAGTATTGTCAGTCGGGTGTAAAGATACTACTGGGTTCATTATAGCAGAGTTAGTTGCGTCTGTTCTCATCATGATGTTCTTCTCCTGACCAAACTTATAATTCCAATCCGTCACATACATCCAAAATTGGTAGCTATAATCTCCACCCTCACCATTCTCTGCTATTGACACAGTAGAAACCTCCTTCGCATCCTTTGCAGTTGGTAGAGCATTCGTCTTGTCCCACCAAGATGAAGAACTAGCTGGAGCAGACCCGGGAGCTGACGGAGGAACAATATCTAGCAGCTTCCCATACGCAACAGTTGTTGATCCAGGCTCCTGTCCAGGATATTGGTACTTCACAACCATATTGCTACCCTCAGATGCATCAAAAGAACCATCAACCAGAATGTGAAGCTGATTACTCGCTACCTTATCTGTTACTTGCTGCGTGACATCCTTATTGGTCTCGCCTTTCTTAACGATAATGGCACTCTTGATACTTAAGTCAATGCCAGCTCCAAGTCCCGTAGGACCTGTAGACCCTAAAGGTTTGGGAGCAGTACTAGTATTAAACAAACCCCACGCCCAAGGATAAATGTACTCATACACAATATAGGCAATACCAACTGCTAAAGATAACCAAAGAACAGCATAAAAATACCATTGCCATGAACCAGCTGTAGCTAAAGCAGATGCCAACTGAGCATTAGCCGCTGCTGCATTCCGCCTTACAGATTCTTCCCATTCCTCTACATCTGGTAGATCGACTTTTGCTTTAGAGTAGTCGAAGGCAGGAGCTTCAACTATTGGTGCTTTTGATGGTGTTCCTCCCATTTGTATGGAAACCCGAAGTAAAAAATGGACGAAGCTATCTACAACATGGAAAAGAAAACAATGTACTGCAATAATTGTGGTAGGCGAGGTCACGTATTCAAATCTTGTACAGATCCAATCATCTCTTATGGCATAATTCTTATTGACCAACCCGAACTCCCTGTAAAACAATCCCCAAAAATCCTGATGGTTCGCAGAAAAGATAGTATGGCTTTTACTGAATTTATCAGAGGCAAGTACGAAGTTAACAACCTTCCATATGCAAAGACACTTTTATCAAATATGACCAAATCAGAACATACAACTTTACAGAATTATACATTTGATGAGATCTGGACACTTCATTGGGGTGTCGGACGCGATCATCATTCTAAAGAATTTGAACAATCAAAAGAGAAGTTCATACAATTAGACATCAAAGATCTTGTTAGTGATCTCACAGGTTATACCGAGTCAGAGTGGGGATTTCCTAAAGGCCGTAGAGCCCCAAGAGAAACAGATATGAATTGTGCAATCAGAGAGTTCAGCGAAGAAACAAACATCCCAAGAGAAGCTTATGTTGTCTGCAAAAATCTACTTCTCTCAGAATCATTCATAGGCACAAATGGTATTCCTTATAAACATGACTACTTTATTGCTATGTTGCGTAATCCAGATCTGATACATCTCGAACAAACAATGACATATATGCAGAAGAAAGAAGTATCAGCAATCGAATGGAAGACCGTAGACGAGTGTAGACAAGTCACCCGGCCACACTACATTCAACGCTCAAGTCTTCTAGATTCATTCGAAAGAATTATACAGACTTTTGACCTACAAGACAATGTTGCTTTTAATCAATAATGGAAGTTCCTCCAAGCTACTTTGATTCATCTTCATTCAGTATTACCGCAACAGGTTCAGTATTTGGATTATTACTTGGCTGTGGGTTTGGTCTAGCCATGCTTCTCTCTACATTTCAATGCTCCAAGCAAGATTCGGGAATATCCTTCACAGAAGGTCTGTACTGGTCAGCTTTCCCAACCATAGTATACGTCCTACTTCAAATATCACCTTGGTTCCTATCTATTTTTACAAAAGGCCTTTCTTCAACACTTGGTTATGTTGGGTACAAAACCGATACAGCATCATACGAAACTGTAGCAATCGTTTATGCGTTAATTCTCGCAGGTCTTATAGTCACTACACGCATGGTACATTCGGTTGAAGTATCCGTTTGTAAACCAAGCACAGCCGAACTTTCAGCATTCAAAAAGAAACTTATGGCAGAACTCAAAGAAAAGGAAGCTGCTAAGAATGCGGTAAATAAACCTTCTTCTTAAATAATGGAGGAAATTCCGTATAGGAATACCAAACTCATAATTCAAACTATACCAAAAGGAACCTTGCTATTCCGTTTGGTAAAGCGTTCAGCTGATGATTTTAGAGGCGTCCCACTAGACGATGGTACTCGTTGCCTAATCCCAAACTATAACGTATTCTTCTACCCAAATCCCTTCACTACAAAACTCACTCTAAGCAAGTGGCCAATCGGTAACACAATGTACACTTATGTCTTAACAAACGACGTAAAGGTCATTAAACTTCTAAAACCTTCTAAGCATTCAAGAGCTACCAAATCAACCAAACGTAACTTTATTAAACGTTGCTCAACTGTCCCCAAAGGATGTATGCCTAACTCATTAGCATATTATGATCCTTGCTTAAGTGATACCATCGTAAAGAAATATCCGGATGTTGTTGGTATGATCGGAATCCCAGCTGGTGATGCTAGACGTCTGAACAAATCATTAAAGAAAACCTCAAAGAACATAACCCGATTTTTACATCAAGCAGAAGATTCATCTGGTGTCAAAGGAATTCCAGAATTGGTATTACATCCTCTGACCAAGCGACCATCGTCCGATGTAATTGTACACGATTCAGATACCCTTGAAAATAATTACCGGCTTCTGACAAAATTTGGTATCAAAGACGAAGCAAAGATGATCAAGTTTATGGATGAACATGCTGCTTATAACCCTGAAACCTTCTTTTATAGCTATACCGAATAATTCGATAAATATGATATTATTATTCGAGATGTAGCTGCAAACATAGCTGTCCACCACCAAACAGGAAAGACAGTTGAATCCCTCTTTTGTACACCAAACGGTTTAATACTGCCATTCGGGCCGAAGGCAATACTAGGCTTCAAATATATGAAGGCTGCAAACATAAACAAAAATAATGACACCGTCCAAACTAAGTGATTCTTTCGGATTAGTTCTCCCATTATCAATTCCCTCCCAAAAATAAGTGAGTCATGCCATCATACATTTTACCAGATCGAAAGGCATTTGCAGACTCCGTAACACGCATCTTCAAGAATTATAGAGCCAAAGATACTGGTCCTGCCGACGCTGAAGACAAGGATGTCGACTTATGCTTGGCTCGTACTGGCCCCGGTCGCGAACTTCTTCCATACCAAAAGCTTGTCCGAGATTACCTTCTCGCAGAAACTCCTTACCGAGGTCTACTTGTTTATCATGGTCTTGGCTCGGGAAAGACATGTTCCGCAATTGCCGTTGCTGAATCATTAATGTCAACCCATAAGATATTTGTTATGCTTCCTGCTAGTCTTGTAGCCAACTTTAAGGGTGAACTACGCAAGTGTGGTGATCCATTCTACCAAGAAGAACAACATTGGGAAGTTCGTCCAATTCGTCAACATACCGATATCGATCATGCTAAAAGCCTTGGCATATCCCAAAAGTTTCTAGACAAACATATGAAGTACTTCGTCACTGTACCAGATCGTCCTCCCAACTTCAAAGACCAAGCTGCTGACATACGCAGAGGTATATCCGAACAAATTACAGATGTAATAGATCAACGGTTCACTTTCATCAACTATAACGGTATCAACAAATCTAATATTGATACCTTGTTCCCTCCTGATGAACCTACCCAATTCGATAACTCAGTCGTAATCATTGACGAAGCTCATAACTTTATTGGCAATGTAGTCAATGAAAGTGCCAATAAGCAACGAATCTATGATCGCATATACAATTCCAAAAACGCAAAGATAGTTCTTCTTTCTGGTACACCCATCATTAACTCCCCAAATGAAATCGCATTCTTGATGAACTTAATCAAAGGACCAATCGAACGTGTATCCATTCCAACCACCCAAGTCATATCGTGGGATGAAGGTATGATGACAGCTTTTTTCAGAACAATTCCAGAAATAGATACAATCGAATACAACTCCGTTAAGAGAATCATCTTGCTTACCAGAAATCCTCCTCAGTTCGAATCTGTTTACAATGAAAAACATGAACGTATTGCTGTAAAGTTCTCTAAAGATCTTGTATTTGAACCTGATATTCTTAAGTGGACTGATTCATGGAGAAAAGCATTTGCTGATAAATTTGCAGGTACTGAACTTATAGCTTCAGACAAATGTACCAAAGAAGAACTTGAATGCCTTCCTACCAAGTATGAAGATTTCATGAACACATATATTGAAGGACTCAAAGTCAAGAATGCCTTCATGTTCCAGAAACGTATTCAAGGCCTTGTGTCATACTTCAAAGGGTCTGATGAACGTCTGCTTCCCAAACGCATTGATTCCGATAAGGAGCTAATAAAAATTGAAATGTCCGATGCTCAATTTTTACGTTATCTAGAAGTTCGGTGGGATGAGATTAAGATCGATTCACGCAGAGGTAGAAATCCAGGACTAGATGAAGACTTTGGCTCATATCGTTCCAATTCCAGATTGGTATGTAACTATGCGATTCCTCCTGAGTTCAAAGGAGATGATGAACTAATTAAAGATGAACGTTCTCCTTCCGCAAAGAAAGAAGAAATTCTTGAAAAGATCAAACAAAACCCTAAACGTTTCCTTTCCGATGATGCCTTGAAAAGCTTCTCTCCTAAATTTCTGGAAATGATCAAGCGATTAAGAGATGCGATGGGCGAAGCTCCTTATCATAATCAATTTGTATACTCAAACTATAAGTCACTTGAAGGATCTGGCATATTTGGAGCAATTCTCGAACAGAATGGTTTTCAAGAGTACAAACTCAAAAAGACCCAAGCAGGATATATCGAAGACCCTGATCTGAAGCCGGATATCCCTGCTTTTATGTACTATACAGGTGACGAAGATAAGTTGGAACGAGATTATATGCGTCAAATCTTTAATCAAGAACCCGAAGCAGATTTCCCAACATCCTTAAAAGATACTATAAAGACCAGAGTATGTGTATTCTTAGGTTCCAGCTCTGCCGCAGAAGGTATTACTTTAAGGAATGTACGCAATGTACACATTACTGAATCTCATTGGAATCCTGCGAGACTTGACCAAGTTATTGGAAGAGCAATCCGGATTTGTTCTCATGCGAAATTACCTATGGACCAACGTACTGTAAAGGTCAACATATATCTGACAGTGTTCAATAAAGAACAACAAACTGGTACAGAAGGTCCTAATATTGTTCTGATTCGCCGAAATGATATTGTACTAAAAAGATATGATGTCGAGCAACCAGTAGATTCCTTTATGAGCACAGACGAATTCTTGTATGAGAAATCATATGAGAAGGAGCGAATCAATAAGAGTATCATAACTCTGCTTAAACAAGCTGCCGTTGACTGCGAAATTCATCGTAAACTTCACTCAAAGAATGGAGAAGTCGTTCAATGTATGCGTTTTGATACAACAGCCAAGCCCGAAGATCTTGCTTATAATCCTAGTGGGAAGAATGACGAACAAGATGTATTTTACCTGAGAAATATGGAACGCAAAAAGAGACGGCTACAGTTTATTCGTGTAAAGGGGTTTGACATGTTAATGGATCCAGATACATTGGAGATCTTTGATGCTCCTGCATTCGAGGATAATAAAAGACTGCTAAAGTTAGGCATCAAGTCTTCTGATACTGAAATTAAATGGTTCTCCCCTTAATATAAGATGCCTCTTCCATTGAGTGCAAGCGATATCACACGTATCAAACGCCTAGAACGTGCCACACAAGTGGTTCCATTAAACAACCCCTTTTCCTATCACAGTGGTATACCAAATACACAAGCTACAAGCACATTTGTACTTGCTTGTATTGATCCTAGATTCGCATATGCACTTGAACAGTATCTTGATCACAAATATGCTCAAAACGGGTCATCTTATGACTTGTTTATTCTTGCTGGGGCTTCGATGGGTGGCAACTTGACTGGTCATACTGCTACAGCTCCTCCAGGAAATACAGTTCCAAATTGTATTATTGTTTCTCCAGCAAACAATTGGCAGCAGACATTAATTGAACACATTCAAGTTGCTATTACTCTTCACAATGTAAACAGTATCTTAATACTCGACCATCTAGACTGTGGAGCATACACAAACTGTGCTGGTGCTGGAACAGATCAATTAGTTGGCCCACATACAAGTCAATATAATACTCTAATTAATGTAATCAATAATTATACATTTTCAAATAATGCCGGTACTGTCAGTACAGGAAGTGCCATATTTGGAGGACAAATTATTGGGCAATATTTTGATGGAGCAAGAGCTGATACTACGACTACAGTCCGCGACATTACAACCGGAAATGTATTATCACCATCTGTAATTGAACCTAAAGGAATTAATTCTGGAGCAAAAGTTCTTGTTCTAGGATGTATTGATCCTCGTTATTCTGCTGTTATGACGTCATTTTTAACACAGTATCAGAACGTTCAATTTATTTATGATCTATTTATTACTGCTGGAGCTTCGCTAGGTGTAAATCAATCATATTCGTCATTTCCAACTGTTAGAGGTAATCAAGCAACTCCTTCATATCCGAATAATGCTCTCCCATCCCTTTTTGGAGGTATTGGTATCACGTGGGGACCAACTTTTTTTGATCACCTAAGTGTCGCTAGACTTCTACATCAAATATCTGAAGTTTGGGTATTTGATCACTTAGATTGTGGAGCTTATAAACTGATCTTAAACGGATCTCTCAGTGCCACAGATGATGTATCTGGTCCCCATATCACAGAAATGAAAAAATTACAAGGACTCATTAACCAGTACACAAATAGTTATGATACATTGAATGGATCATATTCTTTATCATTTAAAGGATTTGTTATTGACAAATCTGGATCTATACAATCTGTAATAGATGATACTACTGGAACAAGCCTTTATAAGATAGTAAATTTTGGAACTTCTAGTATACGAAATCCTGCATCAACATACACAGATTTACTTGCATACAGTAAAGGAGACTACATTACTCAAGTTCAACCTCTTGATATGACCGCAAATTATGGAAATACGACAGGAATATCTCAACAAAAACTTACCACACTGTGTACTTGCTCAACAGTAACTAATCATCTCCCTCAAGCACCAACTTTCAGATCCTCCAGATATCAACACTTGCGTATATTATAAAATGCCTATGCCTCCAAGTGCATCTGATTTTACTCGTTTTAAAAGACTTACTGGTGCTGGAAGCGATGGTCTATTTAGAATTGATGTTGTACACAATACTGATATGCAAAATTTTCAGACACCTTCTTCTTGTGCTGCAACAGGTTGTTCATCTCGGGCAACAATTCGCCGTGATCAAGATCAAGCTGTAGGCATGGGAAGAACTCGGCGTGAAGCTTCTAAATGGACAGATTTTGTAGCTTCTCAACAAGCAGATTTTGTAACTGTCTCGCAGATACCAGGACTTTATGGCTCATATGGCAGACAACTAACAGAATCATCATTGTGTGGAGGTGTAAATGCTAATGGCTATCCTTGCCCTCCATCTTCACTTCTCCGGACTGGTCCTGGTATCAAAAAATCGGCTGTATACCAACACTTGCGTATACTATAAAATGCCTGATGGCCGGATAACACGATATATACCAGGCCGCGGATTATTTGTAGTTGGCTTTAAAGCTCCAGACGCAAATGTAAACTTTATTTATAATTCGATTACAGGTACATGTCCAGTAAAAACAGATCAGTCAAAACATGCTAAAGAAATGGTTTTAGTTTCTTCTTGTGTGTGTGTTCCTGTAATTTGTATTTTATACGATGGAGGCAACTTTAGTTCTAATTTTGAAACTACAGAAGATGGTAGCGGTAACGGAATATTACTAGATGGTGGAAATGCGAATACAATTGTATGCGAATAATACAAATGTCGATAAATTATGTAAAATTCCAATTACGTAGAGATCTATCTGCTAATTGGAACACTAATTACGTATTACAAGCAGGAGAACCCGGTTATGAAACTGATACACATAAATTGAAGGTTGGCGATGGTACTACTCGTTGGGGATTACTTCCTTACATTTCTCCAGGTTCTACCGGTCCCACTGGTACTACAGGTGCTACAGGATTAGGTATTTCATCCGCACTCGTAGGCGATTCCGGAAATCTTATTATCATCTACGATAATGGCAACTTCACTATTGCGGGTTATGTAGTTGGCCCTACAGGTCCTTCCGGTGGTACAGGTTCTACGGGTGCAACTGGAAGTGACACGGGTTTTACGGGTGCCACAGGTAGTACTGGCGCAACTGGTGTCACAGGCGCAACTGGTGAAACAGGACCTACTGGAGCAACAGGTGACACAGGAGCTACTGGTGCTGGTGTTACAGGTGCAACTGGTGGTACAGGTTCTACGGGTGCAACTGCCNNNACAGGCGCAACTGGTGAAACAGGACCTACTGGAGCAACAGGTGACACAGGAGCTACTGGTGCTGGTGTTACAGGTGCAACTGGTGGTACA
>TBL_comb47_HYPODRAFT_10002987_pt1 | contig 20406 bp, 19 predicted proteins | sample TroBogypolimnion_40_FD_10682 | JGI IMG/M metagenome (IMG submission 10682) | reverse complement strand
GTTCATGACCAAATGAATTTAGAAGAAGTATATAAATATAAATTTCCATTTAAAAAAAATAATGGAGTCTTTCGCAAGCTCCAACAACCTCTGGTAAGTCCAGAGGCTCCGCATTCGGGACAAGCCCTACTGGGAGCCTCTGAAATAATACAATAATTAATATTTTTTAAATGCAAGATAATATTATAATTAATTATTTTCTCATTATAATATATAATGAGTAAAAATTTTGTGAATCAAGATACAATTTTTAATAAAAATGTTGCCATTGAAGGAGGTTTAGAAGTAAATGGTGTAACAGGTTTTGCTGTATCACATAGTGGAATATATGCACATACACAAGTAAATTCTAATGGTATGAATTCATTCAAACAAGTATCAATATATGATAATCTTTATGTACAAGGAGATATTTATATAAATAGTGGAAATACATTAAATACTAATTATGTATATTTAGAAAAAAATGGTAATATCACTGGTAATAATGTTATAACCAGTACTATTACTCCATTATCAAATAACTTAGTAACTATTAATGGTGGATTATCTGTCACAGATGGTGTAACAGTTGAAGGACTTTTAACAGCAACTGAAATATATGCATCTGCTGGAGCAACTTTATACGATTTAGATGTAATAGATGGTTCAATATTATTAGGAGGAGTAACTGTAGGAGGTGGTTTAAATACTGATACTTTAATTACTACTGGAGGAGCTACATTTGAAGATGGGGTAACAGTTGAAGGACTTTTAACAGCAACTGAAATATATGCATCTGCTGGTGCAACTTTATACGATTTAGATGTAATCGATGGTTCAATATTATTAGGAGGAGTAACTGTAGGAGGTGGTTTAAATACTGATACTTTAATTACTACTGGAGGAGCTACATTTGAAAATGGGGTAACAGTTGAAGGACTTTTAACAGCAACTGAAATATATGCATCTGCTGGTGCAACTTTATACGATTTAGATGTAATCGATGGTTCAATATTATTAGGAGGAGTAACTGTAGAAGGTGGTTTAAATACTGATACTTTATATGTATCACTAGAAGGTGCTAAAATAGATGGACCATTAAAAGTTCATAATAAAATAACTACTGAATATATTGAAGTTAATAATAAAGCAGTTTTTAATAACTCAATTGAAGTTGATAATTTAGCAGCAATATATAATTTAAATGTAAGTCATAATGCTAATTTTAATAGTATATATGTTAATTCAGGAGGAGCAACTTTATATGAATTATACGTAATAAATGATTTAGAAACTAATACATTACATGTTGAAAATAGTTCAACATTATTAGGAGGTGTAACTGTAGGAGGTGGTTTAAATACTGATACTTTAATTACTACTGGAGGAGCTACATTTGAAGATGGGGTAACAGTTGAAGGACTTTTAACAACAAGTGAAATATATGCATCTGCTGGTGCAACTTTATACGATTTATATGTAATCGATGGTTCAACATTATTAGGAGGTGTAACGGTAGAAGGTAGTTTAAATACTGATACTTTAATTACTACTGGAGGAGCTACATTTGAAGATGGTGTAACAGTTGAAGGACTTTTAACAGCAAGTGAAATATATGCATCTGATGGTTCAACATTATTAGGAGGTGTAACTGTAGGAGGTGGTTTAAATACTGATACTTTATATGTATCATTAGAAGGTGCTACAATAGATGGACCTTTAGAAGTTCATGATAAAATAACAGCAGATTATATAGAAGTTAATAATAAAGCAACTTTTAATAATTCTATTGAAGTTGACAATTTAGCAGCAATATATGATTTAGATGTAAGTCATAATGCTAATTTTAATAGTATATATGTTAATTCAGGAGGAGCAACTTTATATGAATTATACGTAATAAATGATTTAGAAACTAATACATTACATGTTGAAAATGGTTCTGAATTATTAGGTGGTGTAACAGCAGATACTTTAACTGTTCTAGGCAATTTTACAGCTCAATCTACAACTATTTATAGTACAAATTTTAATAATTTAACAGTTTTTAATGGAAGTACATTAGATGGTGGAGTATATATGAACAATTTTGGTGTTACAATAGATGGACCTGTAGCAATTAATAATAATACAATATTTAATGGAGATGTAAAAATCACAGGTAGCTTAACAGCTCATTCAATTGTTGTAGAATATCAAGATTTAGATATTGGTACATTAGTGGTTGATGGAGGTGCTACTTTTATAGGAGGTGTTACTACAGCTGCTTTATATAGTAATAATTTTACTTGTATTATTCCTTCAGGTGGAACAGCTGGAATTACAGGTGGAGTATATTATGATTCAAGTATATCAAAATTTTCATATAACCAAGCTAAAACATTCGTTATTGAACATCCAACAAATGAAAATAAATATTTAGTTCATGCTTGTTTAGAAGGACCTGAATCAGGTGTTTATTATCGTGGTAAATCAGAAATTTTAAATAATGATTCAGTAATTGTATTTCTACCCGATTATGTTCAAACATTAGCATATGATTTTACAATACAACTTACAACAATATATAACGGTAATAAGAATGTTATTCTTTCAAGTTCTGAAATTATAAATAATTCATTTACTGTATATGGTAATAATACAAAATTTTTCTGGACAGTATATGGTAAGAGAGGAGAAATAGATGTAGAGCCAAATAAATCTGATGTAAATGTTAAAGGAAGTGGTCCATATAAATGGATTTAAAAATAAATAAACTTAAAATAACATAATTTTGCGTAACTTAAATTAAAATATATTATCTTAAATATTTAAGATAATATATTGATGAAAAATAATATATTTTTCAAAATAGATAAATATTATATATACATATATAGTCCGAATGAAGATTATAAATATCAAGTAGAAATAATTGATGATAGTAACTTATATATATTTATAAATAATATAGATAATTTAAATAACGTAAATAAAATAAATGATATATCATTAAAAATAATGTATGATAATCTTTACATAGATATAAAAAAATCTATTGAAAATAATATAATTTTGATAGAAAATATTGATAAATTAAATTATCGAGAATATAATAAAAAAAAAAATAATATTTCAATAATTGATTATAATTTTGAATTAAATTTTAAAAATTTGCATACTAATTTTGATTTTACATATTATATTGAAAATAATAATTTTATAAATTGTACTGAAGAAAAATACTTAATGTATCATTGGTTGTATTTTGGACAAAAAAATAAAATATTATATCCTAAATATTTACTCAAAAAATATGAAAATATTATAACTAAATTAAACTATCCAAAAATAACATATAATATATCAAAAAAAAATACACTATTATTTATTGATGATCGATATGATTCTTCTTTTTTATATTTATTAATATTATTTTTATATTCTGTTGATGAATCATGGAATATAAATATATTTACAATAAGTGAAAAAAAAGAATATTATGAAAATGATTTACAAAAATTAGGAATTCATGGTAAAATAAATATTTTAGAAAAAAATTTTAATTGTATCGAAGATTATAATAGATTATTAATAAACTTATCATTTTGGAAGAATATACAAGAAGATAATGTTTTAATATTTCAATATGATTCCTTTGTATTTGGGAAATTTAACCCTATATTTTTAAATTATAATTATATCGGAGCGCGATGGCCATATTCAATAAGTAATCAATATAATATATATATTGGAAACGGAGGAACTAGTTTTAGAAAATCACGAGTTATGGAATATATTTGTAAAAAATATGAAAATAATGTTATTAAAAAAATATATAACGAAGATATATTTTTTGCAGAAATGTTAGCTAAAGAAGATTTATATAATTGTACAAATAATATTGCTGATATGTTTTCATTTGAAAATATTTTTTTAGATAATAGTGTATATGGACATCAAATATATTTAAAAATAGATATAGAAAAAATTGATAATTTTATTTATCAAAAATTAATAAAACTTTAAAAATTATTTTAGACCTTTTTTCAGCAGCTCCCAGATGCGGGTCCAATGGACTTGCTGCAGGATGATATAACTTGCGAAAGACTCCAAATACAAAAATTAGAATTATACGTTCCTTCGTCTCTCCCAAAACTTTTGGTAAGTCCAGCTGATTATTCTACGATCAGTCTCTTCGAAAATTTGCTGGAGTCTTTCGCAAGCTCCCACAACCTTCGGTAAGTCCGCCAGAAATCATGCGCAAACTCCCACAACCTTCGGTAAGTCTGGCGAAATAATTTTATAAACTTTATATATATAATGGTTTCATCAAAATCCTTATCTATTGATGTTGTTATTCACATATTATCATATTGTAAAGATGTTGTTATTCGTAATAGAAATATTATATTTATAGGAAAATTGGATAAAAATAAATATGCACGTGCAATTAATTTATTACTTAAAAAAAAACTTCCAATCCAATACATATTTGATAATTTTAATTCAAGTATAACGAGTGTTTATTTGGATAAAAATATTGAAATATCATATATGATACATATGATCCCGCGCCATACTCACTTGGTTTTTTATAATTATAATATTAACAATAAATATATTCAAATTGAGATATTTTAAGTTATGAATAAATAGGTATTTGAAGTGAGAAAAGATGGAATCATACTTTCCTTCGTAAATCCCACAACCTTTGGTAACTCCATTATATTTTCGTATGGAGTCTTTCGCAAGCTCCAGACTCCAGCGGCTCCGCATCCGGGACAAGCCCTACTGGGAACCGCTGAACAATCTCTCGAGAAATTTGATGGAAATATTTATTTTTTATTTTGGAATTGAATACCAAGAACACGTTCTATTTTCTGCACATTTTGTTTAGTTGCAGCTGAATATATTGCTTTACCATTTTCTAATTCAGTATATATATTAAGTTGCATATTTAGCTTATTTGCTAAATCTTTTTGTGATAGTTTTTTAGCAACACGTGCTGCAACTATTTCTTTTACAAGGAGAGACGGTATTTTTATATGTGATAATGTTTCAGTATCATTTTCTATTTTTTTTAGAAAATCATTATTTGACGTATCACCTTTCTTTTCAACAATATCTTTTGTTAATTTTTGTTTTTGTTTTTCAGGATTTATAATAGAAATTGTATTCCAATCTTGATGACTCATTTTAAACGTATATAATATATATTATGTATTATTTTTAAATATTATTTTTTAATGAAATAAAAGAAAATAATATATAATATATAATAAATGTCAATTGATGATATAAAAAAATATATTACTTTTAATTATTTTGGTAAATTTTATTTGTCTAAAAAAAAAGATTTTGAAAATTTTTTTATAAAAACTATTATAAATATTATTGAAATATATAAAATAAAATATTTTCCTAAAAAAATTATTGTAAATTTTGAATGTAAACAATATAATGATTCATCGGGAAATTGCTCATTTGGAGGAACATGGAGCAATATTAGAAAAAAAACACATATGCCAATATTATTATTACAAGCATGGAATTTACCAAAAAAAGATTATAAATTTTTTTTGGATAAAATTGTTGTACACGAAATATTCCATTTATTCATACCATCAATTAAAGAAAATGGATGTTTTTCAGAAGGATTTGTTGAATTTTTAACCTATAAATATAATAATAATTTAGATGAGATAATTAAAAATCAAGAAATATATAATAAATTAGAAAATAATGAATATAAGATTCATAAATATCCGTATTATTATACACCTTTATATATTTATAAAATATATTTAAAAAATCCTGATAAAATAGATAATCTTATTAATATTATGATATTTGATTTTAATAAAAATTATAAAAATTATTATAAAATATACAAAAGAGAAGATATAATTAATTATAATATTATATTTAAAAAATTATTTTCAAAAAAATGTAATAATAATATTCTACATAAATTAAAAAAATAAAAATATTATTATAAAATATAATGAAGTCAATAATTTTAATATTAGCTTTAGTTGGTATAATTATGGTAGCTGCCGGTTATGTTAAAAGTAATTTACAATGTCCTCCTCCAAAGATTGAATATAGATATATAGAAAAAACTTTTGATGAAGAACAAAATGTACATACTCCTATATTAGCAATATCAGGTATGTCAGCAATGTTTGAAAATGATACACCATGGATTCAAAATCAAAGTTTTGCATCAAGTGATGTTAAATATAAAACTTAGACTTTATGTAAATAAGTCTAACAAAACTTAGAGTCTTTTGCAAGCTCCAGACTCCGCCAGAAATCATGCGCAAGCTCCCACAACCTTCGGTAAGTCTGGCGAAATTATATTTTTTCTAACAATTTTACTTTTCCAGCGGCTCCCAGTAGGGCTTATTCCGGATGCGGAGCCGCTAGAGTCTGGAGCTTGCGAAAGACTCCAATATATGCTTTCATAGATTCATCTTTAGATAAGTCTTTACATGCATTCCATGCTTTCCACTTAGCCATATCAACTCTATAAAAAATAGATGGTTGTGGTGTATTATTATTTCCAAGAATTGCTTGTTTATAATATCCGTATAATATTAATTTATCTTCATTGCTTACATATGATAAATTTTTAACGTTTTCTGATGCATTTTTAAATTTTTTTTCTAAGTTTTCTTTCATAAAAATATATTACTTATAATATATTTTTATTAATAAACAACCTTAAGACTCCATCAGAAATTGAGAGCATGTGGGGTCTTTCACAAGCTCCAGACTCTGTAGTTTTTATTTTTTAAAATTTTCCTTACTTGTTTTTTAAGATACTTTTAATCATATCTTGTTTTTTAAGAGGAATGCCATGGTCAGATAATTTTAAATTTTTCTCTCTCATTATATTTTTAAGTTCTAATATAGTCATATTATTAAGTATTTTTTTAGATAATTTATCTTTTTTTTGGGAAAATATGGATTCATCTTCTGAATCAGAATCTATAAAATATGTTTGAGTATCTATTTTTTTGCTTTCATGTTGATTATCTTCTTCATCGGATGAATATACTGAAATATATTCAATAATTTCAGCGGCTCCCAGGAGGGCTTGTCCCGGATGGGGAGCCGTTGGAGTCTGGAGCTTGTGAAAGACTCCAACGGGATTCTCATTGAATGAGGAATGAATGATTCCATCAAATTCTGCATCAGATTCTGCATCAGGTACTGCATCAGGTACTGCATCAGGTACTGTATCAGGTACTGCATCAGGTTCATGATTATTTTCTTCTATAACTGATAATATAGTGTCATTATTTTCTATTTTTTCTTCAGAACTAGGAATAACTTCTTTACTTTGCTGTTCTCCTTCTTCGATGGTATAATTATTATCGCAAATATTTACAATAATTGATTTTTTTTCTTTAAGAAATTTAATAATTTCATTTTTCAAATTTTTAAAATTAGAATGCTCATTAAAAATATCCTTTAAATTATTTATTTTTGAAATAACAGAACTTTTACATTTATTTTTATCATCTAAATATTTAAATTCTATTTGTGAGCTTTCCATTTTATATTTAATATTATTTTTTTTTTAATATATAAACTATTTTCCATAAATATTTTTTAAATATGAATCTCCAAATTCATTCAAAATTATAGTATCAAAATCTTTAAATTCTCGAATATTTTCAACAATATTAATTTTTTTAATAGTACCATTTTTATTTTTTGTTAATTCTGCAAAATTAAGTGTTTGGTAAAAATATGCGATGTCATCCACATCATGTACCCAGTTATTTCCAAAAATATCTAAAATTGCTATCTTAAAATCTGAATATACTATACCCTTCACATAATTTAAATAAATACTTAAAAAATTAAATTTATGCAATAATTTCTTGTCACGATTACATTTAATCATAAATGCAAATTGCCAACCACGTTTATTAATTTGTGGAACAATAATTTCATCACGCAATGGTTTTATGAGTCCATTAAAAATTTTACTCCATTTTCCATCAATATTTTTTTCCCATAATTCATCATATATTTTTTTGAAAACATCATATGCTATTTGTGATTTAGTATTAATTTTTAATCCTAAATTAGCTCGTAATAAATTTATATATGCTTGAGAAATTTTCGTTTTATATCCATCTCTCATTATTTCATGTAAAGCTTTTATCCAAGTCTTGTTTTGATAAACATACCCTTCAGTATGTTTAACACGGCTATTTTCTGCAACAAGTGATACTAACATAACAAGACTTTCAATATATTTATCAGGAAAATGGTCGAAAATACGGAATTCAACTCCATTAGGTATAGTCATGCCCATACCAGATTCTCGATGTTCAGGTCTTTTAGGGTCGGTTGAACCAAAAGTGCGAAAATCAGAACTTAGACTAGTTATACCTCCTTCTTTTAATGATTGAGGACTGGGTTTATAACATGGTTTTAATTTATCAACATCTTCAAAATATAATTTTTTTCTCCAATAAGTTGGTGTTTTAGCATATCGCCCAATACCTTTTTTAAATAGACGAACATCGGTTCCTGCAAAATTACCCCATCCTATAATCATAACACGAAAACTTCCGCGAACACGTTTTTTAACTGAACCTGGTGCATATTCATCTCCTGTAAAATATGCAGATAATAATAATGGTTCTAACCATTGTAATTGATTAGCAAAATTTTGATGCATACTTATAAACTCATCTTTTGTCGTATTTTTGGAATGAGGTAATGTAAAAGTTATATGATAGCTTCCATTATATTCCGGTAATAATTTAGCTTTACCATCTTTTTTAACTTCATATGTGTATGACCCCTTTTTTTCTTGAATAGGTACTTTTAAATAGCGGGTCATGCCAAATGGGTATTCTGTAAATGTACCATATTTTTTAACTAGATTTTGAGTAGTCTTATCTAATAATAATAAATTATAAAATTTTTTTTTGGCTTCTACGATATCCATTGTCATATTTTTAATATCTCTATCTTTTTTAATAGAACAAAATGGTTGCCAAGTGATAAATTCGGGCATTTCTATCGGAATTTTTTTAATAACAGAAACACCGTTACATGTACGCCCACTTTTTTCAAATGGAACGGATTTTAAAAATTTATAATCATCATCGCTTAAATTAATTTTATTATTTTCATATGCGTCAAATATTCTTTTAAGCGCGGCTTCTGAATTAAATAAAATGAAATCTTGTATCGTTGTTTTGTTAATAGGTGTATGAAAGATGTGCATTTCATGCTCTATACCAAGGCCCCATTCATATTTAGATAATTCTTTAATAGACATATATTATAGGATTATATTTTTTATAAATATTGTTTTAAATTAATAATATCTGATTTTATTTTAGAAACATAATTTTTTATTTTTATAATATTTGAATTTGATGAATGGTTTGTAATTATTTTATTTAAACTATCTATTTCAGTTGTTAATTTGGAATAATTTATAGTTGGTGCTGATAAAATTTCTATTATATTTTTAAGATTAGTATTTATGTTTTTTTGTGCAGTTATCATTGAAGTATCATTTTTGGGGAATTTTACTTGTCCAATATTAAAATAAATATTATTAATATTATCAATTATATCTTTTATTAAACTATTAATTTTTTGGTTGTTATTAGATGCAGAAGGAGCTGATGCAGAAGGAGCTGATGCAGAAGGAGCTGATGCAGGAGGAGCTGATGCAGATGCAGTAGAACTTAGATTAGCAGGTGTTGGTGCAGTAGGATTAGATACAGTTGTTGTTGAAATAGGTGCATTCGACGATTTAAAACATGTAGTACCTGAAATATTATATCCATTTGGACATTTCGTATCAAAAGAATTATTTGCATTCTTTGTAATAGTTGCTGCAATAATAGAAGGTCGTTCATCAGTGGTTGGTGCAACAGGGATTGATGCAGACGTTGATACAGGTGCTGATGCAATAGAACTTGATGCAGGTGCTGATGCAGTAGAACTTGATGCAGGTGCTGAAGCAGTAGAACTTGATGCAGGTGCTGATGCAGGTACTGAAGCAGTAGAACTTGATGCAGGTGCTGATGCAGTAGAACTTGATACAGTAGAACTTAATGCAGGTGCTGAAGAAGTAGAACTTGATGCAGGTTCTGATGCAGGTGCTGAAGAAGTAGAACTTGATACAGATTCTGATGCAGACGTTGATGCAGGTGCTGATGTAGAAGCTAATATAGACGTTGATGCAGGTGCTGGAATATGTTCGCCAGTAGGAAAAGGTGTTGGAATCATTCCATTAGGAAATACTGTATTTTTATTAATAAAAACTTTTAAATCAAGAATTTTTTGGAATAATATTTTACTATCAGTTTTTGCAGCATTATTTATCTCATGACTTATATTACTTAATTCATTATCTAATTCAATAGCATCATTATATAAAGTAGTTAAGTTGGAATTAATTTCATCATAATTACCATTCGATATTATATTATATAATTTTTTAGCAGAATTTATTACAATGATACAAATATTTGTTATTTTTTTTCTTTCTTTTTGATTTATTGTTTTTAACTTTTTAATTTCATTTTCAATATCTATATAACCATATATTATATTATGTGTTTGATGTTTTATAGTATTAAGTGAATTAGTATCAATTGATACGGTTGCATCAGGAGTTACGCTAAGAGATGCACCAGTTGATGCACCAGGAGTTACGCTAAGTGATGCACCAAGTGATGCACCAGTTGATGCACCAGTTGAAGTAGTTTGTTCTAAAGAATTTGCAGATGATATATCAATATAATTTCGAGGACATCTTGGATGTATACCAGTAACATACAGTTCGCTTTTATCACTTAAACATTGAATTGTATGTGCAATTTTAGATCCAGGTGGACAAGTATTATTTTCATTTGTTATATGATATAGTTTTCCTTTTTTAATACATTTAATAAAATTAGGACTAGATAGATTTGAACTAGAAATTAAATTAGATATATCTATATGATTTTTTTGTAATATATGTTCAGATAATGCTAATTCTTTTGGTGTAGAAAAATATAAACCTCTTACTATATTTTTTAAAAATGATATTTGCCCAGTTGTTAAAGTTTTTTTTTTATTTAATAGTTCTAAATTTTTTAAATATATTTGCTTACTTGTAAAATGTTCATCGTTATATTTAGATATAGTATTTAAAAAATAAAAAACTAAAATAATTAAAAGTATAATTATTAAATACTTTTGATAGTTGGAAAACATTATATATAATATATATAATATTTTAATCATATAAATAATATTTATTTTTAATTTTATTTTTAAGTAATATAATAATAATCATTATTAAAAATAGTTTTAGCTTTAATACTTCTACTCATTTTTGCAGCAGAAATATTTTCATAATCAGCGGCTTTCGCAATAGTTTCCCATGACCCAATAATTTGATTTGTGGAGATTTCTATTTTATTTACCTTTTTTCCTGTTGAAGATGTATTTTTATGTTTATCTTCTTCCCACTTCAATAATATTCCATAATATCCTTCGCTTGTATTATTATCTAACCATATTTGTGCTTTAATAACGTGTTCGCAGCAATTGAAATATTCTTTAACTTCTTTAAAATCATTTTCGTTACAATCTTTATTTACACTTTTTTTCCATTTTTGATATTCAGTTAAGAGTGTTGAAGTTAATATTTTACCACTTGGTGAAAATTTACATACTTGAAATGCAAAAGTTTCTACATCATTATTTAGAGAAGTTTTTTTATATTCAATATCTTTAAGTTTTACTCCTACATATCCATGAACAACTTGGTTTTTACTTTGATTTGCAAGTCTTTTAGGTTTAAATCGAGTATCTAAATAATTTTTGAATGCATTGAATATTTCTTTTTTAGGTTTGGTTTTACACCATATGCGATATTGTCCTTCCATATTTGTGGAAGACTCTTCGACATCTTCTCTTACTATGCACATTTTATTGATAAATTCGGTGAATTTTTGAGTCAGACTGTCATCTGGTAATAGTGGGTTTTGATAAGGAGATTCTTGTATAACTTTTATATTTTCAATAGTTTCTTTTTGTTTTTCAATGAGTTCTTTCATTTCTTGTATTTCGAGAGATTGTTCTAAAATTGTGTCTTTATAAGATTTGTTTTCTTTTTCAAGCATTATTATTTTGAATTCATATTCTTCTTTTAATTTATTAACTTGTTCTTCAAATTTTTCTTTTTTTTCTAAATTATAATCATATATAAATTTATAAATACTATTAAGTAATTTAAATATATTAAAATTTTTTTCATAAGGTTTATATCTAATAAATTTACAACCAAGTTTTGATTCAATATTTGATTGTCTTATTTTATCATTTTCTATATTATAATGATTTTCATCACATTCTATTGCTAATTTATAATCAATAAAATATAAATCAATATAATAATTATCAATTTTATATTGTGATATCATGGTGTGTTTATTAAATGTATCTTTTATACAATTTAATGTATCAGTTTCAATACACATATAATGAGCAGTTTTAATATCTATATTAAAAAGTTTTATAAAATCAATATTTGTTTCTTTCCTACTTTTTATAAACAATTTTAATAAACCATCATATGTTAAATAATTCATAGTTTGTTCACCACCTTTAGTTTTACATTTAATTTTTACTTTTTCATTTTCACCATAATTTCTTATAGAAGACCTTATATTAATTATTTTACAAATTTCAGCAATATCGTTAATTCTATATAATGTATATGGTTCTATATTATTAAAAATTATATCAATATTTTCATATGTTTCTTTTATCTTTTTTGCTAAAGTTTGTTGGATTTCTTTACTCATTTATTTAAAGGGTGTCTATATATTTATATACACCCTTTATCTTTAAATATGTTTAATTATTTAAAATTAATATTTTTAATAATTAAACATATTCCGGTTTTTATTAATAATTTATCTTAAATCTTGCTCAGATTTAGACCTAAGAAAGATTTTATAAATTTTTTATTTATTTAAAATTACTCTTATAAAAAAATAACAAAAAAAATAAAATAATATTTTATTAAAAATTTTTTACCTATTTATTAATGGAGTCTTTCGCAAGCTCCAGATTCTAGCGGCTCCTCATCCGGGATAAGCCCTATTGGGAGTCGCTGAAAAAATAATTTAAATTTTATATTTATAAGGATGTACATACTAATCTTCACGTCCTTTTCATATTTTATAAAAATAAAATGTATAGATAATTCCGAAATGATTTATTGTAAAAATATATTAATATTGTAAAATTAACAATATTAATATTCATAAGGATGTACATAATAATGCACGACTACCTTTTCCCAGTTAGGAAGGTAAATATATATTTACTTTCCTAACTAAGAAACCGCTTTTGTAGAAGCAAAAGCGCTTTGCTTTCTAGGAAAATATTTTTCTTTATCATATTTTTTTGATTTTAATATTTACCTTATTCTTTTTACGATAAAGGTCTGCAATATTAGAATTTTCATCTTCTTCGTTAGGATTATAATTTTGGTCACTATATTCCCAAGCTTCTGGACAACATATCCTGAAGTCTTGATGATTATCAGCTTTATACCAAAATACTTGGTCTTCTATTTTATTACTCTTTGCGCCATTATGAATTACCAGGCATCCGAAATCTTCTGTGCATTGGTCCATTGTTTGACAGAACATTTCGAAAGTATGAAACATTCCCGCAAAATTTTCATATAATTTTTTTCGATTCTGATAATTATTTTCTCTTAATAAAAACACCCAATCGATGTTTGACCTTAAATTTGGACCAATTCCAATTGCGTATTGCATCGAGAGCAAGAACATAATATTAAAATGTCTTCCGTTCATAAAGATTTCTCGTATAATTTTATCTTTTTTCCAATCATTATCGTATAGGCAATCATCCATAATCAAAAATGCTCGACTATCAATATCTTTTTCACCTCCCATAATCCTCTTCTTCAAATCCTTTTGTCGCTTCATGAATTCTTGAGTAATTTTTGGCTCATAATCATCATGAATAAAAATTGGGGGAACGATATCGGAATAGAATTTGTTAGCATTTTCGGTGGGTGATATGACGGTACCGGCGGGCATATCTTGATGATAAAAGAGTAAATCTTTGGTTAAGAAAGATTTTCCGGTATTTCTTTTACCAATCATGACAATAACGGAATCATCTTTTATCATTTGCATATTAAATTTTCTTAACTGAAGACTCATTATCTACTTATATTATTTTTTGATATTTTTTTTTCAGGCATTACGCAAAAATTAAGATAAAAGATTATTTTTTATAAAATTTATAAAAAATATTTATTTATATAAGTTTATGATAAAATATATTTAATTTTTTGTATAGAATAGATGTATGTTAAATCGCGTTAGATTATTCTCAACAAAAGGGTGTCTATCTTGATTATCGCTTGTGCAAATAATAATGGGTTCCCCGCTTGGATGTGCGGAGCAAATTAAATAATAAATAGGGGTCGTTCAGACCCTTTAGGAGGATATGCGAGGGAACCCTATGTTCCCCGCTAGGATTCTAATAATCCAATTTCTACATCGTCTGAAATCATCGTTAATGAATCGAGTGGGTCAATTACTTTTTTTTCTCCACCTTTTTGTAAAACATTATTTTTTCTTAAATAATTTACTCCATATAAAAATGCAGTTGAAAGTAAATATGAAATAATAAATACATAAATTAATTTTTGGAATGATTTATTAGATGCTTTTTCATTCTTTCCATCTTCTTCTTCGTCCGAATTATTTTTAGTAGTAAAATATGTTATTACTGTTATGATAATTGCAATTAAAATACTTATTATATAAGGTTGATATAATAAACTTAATATTTCCATAATATAAAAATATAAGAAAAGTTTTATATAATTTAAACTAATTATTCATTAAATATCTAAATCATCTTCTGCATCTTCTTCGTTTTCATCATTTGATGAATATCCTTCAAGTTCTATTTTATTTTTAGTTATTTTTGATGAAATTATAGTATCATCATCTTTAACATCTGTGTCTAAAATTACTGTATTACTATGTTCAGACATAGATTGAAAATTTGCTGAATTTTCTTCATACTTTTTTTTATAAAAAGATGTGTTTCTATCTGATTTGACAAATTTATTTTTAATAAACTTCTTTTGCTTTATATTTCTTATAAATGGATTTTCTTCTTTATTTATTACATTTCTTATAGGAATTCCGGAAAATTTATCGGAATTTAGTTGATGCGGTTTTTCTTTATTATTATTTTCTTCTTGTTCTTCTTTTTTATCAGATGAGACCATTTTTTCTTCTTTATTATTTCCCAACACTTCTAAATCGTCTATAATTTGTTCTTCTTCTTTATTTTCTTCAATTAGAGGGGCGATAACTTCTTCTTCATTTAATAAAAAAACACCTTCAATTTCTCCTTGTTTATTAACTTTTTCTGAACTATGTATTTTTTTTACCGATTGAACTATATTTTCTAAATATATTTCTTTAATTTCTGGTTGTTGTATTTGTTCTTCGCCAGAAATCGGGAGCTTGTGCATGATTTCTGGCGGACTTACCGAAGGTTGTGGGAGCTTGCGAAAGACTCCATATACTTTTTGAATATCGTCTTCTATAATAGGAGTTTCTTCTTGATTAGTGCTTAAAACATCTATTAGTAATGTGTTTATTTTGTCTATTTGTATATCTTCTTGGAGTCTTTCGCAAGCTCCCACAACCTTCGGTAAGTCCAGCGGCTCCGCATCCGGGACAAGCCCTCCTGGGAGCCGCTGAACATATTCTTGTTCTTTAGATTTTTCCACATTTACTTCATCTTTTATATTTATTGTATCGTTAACTCCAGTTTCTTCTTCAGCAACAGTATCTTCATCTGATTCTGTATTAGTATCTTCATCTGATTCTGCAACAGATTCTGCAACAGTATCTGCAACAGTGTCTTCTTCATTATTTTTATTATCAAGATTCGCCAACATTTCAATATTATTTTTTGTAATACCTTGCATTAAAATATCACGTATAGGTAATAATTCGCGAATTGCATTATTAATAGAATTGTCAATTAAATGTATAGTATCTCTTAAATTATTATGTTTTTCTTTAGGTAATAAATTTTTAGATTGGTCAAATATATATGGGTTTTTATAAATTTCTTTAGCACATTCCATATAACATTTATGTATAAAATGAGGAGATTGTGGAATATTAATTTTAATATTTTGTGATTTCTCATGGAGTTGAACAGATGTTAATATTTTAGTATTAGTTATAAAGATTGCTTCGATTAAATTATCAAAATAATCACAATTCGAAGTTCTTTCAATTCGATTATATTCATTTTTAATCATATCCTGATTCCATTGAGGTATTTCCTTTAAAGCTTTTTGAAATGTTTTTACTACACTTGAAGTTTGAGGTTTATTTTCCTGTATTTCTTCAGTTAAGACTTTTAATATATCTTCATATATTGATTTAAATCCTTCATAAATTCGTGGTGTTAATATTTTTTGCAACTGATTTGTGTATTCTTTTTTTGCTTCAACTAAAATATTAAGAGAATTCATTATATTAAAAAATATAAAAAATAATAATGAAAAATACGCAATTAAAAATCTTGATTATAATTAATATGAATAGTTCTAATGAAACTTTTGAACAATGTAAAAAAATAATGGCTACACGACAAATATTGCCATTTTTTTCTATTAAAAATACAATTGTAGGTAGTATGAATATATTTCCTTGGATTGTTTTATTAATTATAGTAGGGATTATTATAATCATCTAAGAAAGGAAACCTAGGTTTCCTTTCGAACCATCCTTAGTGTTCTGGCGACCACTATTATTTAATTTGCTCCGCAAATCTAATATATTTATAAAATAATTTTGGATGTAATTTTAAATGTATTTTTAACCATAATTTTATAATACTTATTGATATTTTTTTATTATTTATATATATATATGGATTCAAATATATATATAAGAAATAAAGTAAATGACTATATTGATGAAGAAACTCATAAAAATGTAAAATATTACAATATATATAATTATAAAAATACAAATTATCATATATTAGGATTATTTATAGTAATGTTTTTAATATATTTGTTTGCGGTAGTTAATAATTACAATTAGAAAATAGTTATTTTATAATTCCAATTAGAGTCTTTCGCAAGCTCCAGACTCCAGCGGCTCCGCATCCGGGACAAGCCCTCCTAGGAGCCGCTGGAAAATAGTTATTTTATAATTCCAATTAGAAAATAATTATTTTATAATTAATTTTTATTTTTTTTATTTACAAATATAATAATAAAAAAAATAAAAATGCATAAAAAAACTAATAAAAATATAATAAATTATTTTAATGGCAATAGTTTATTAATAAATACTCCAACCGGAAATGAATATGGTGGTATATCTGCATGGCAAGGAATTCGTTCACTTGGTTCCGACATATATTTAATATGTGGAACTACAAGTCCAACACCAAATACAGGAAAAGGTTTAATTTATATAGGAACGATAAATTGTCAAAATGGTCAAACATATTACTTAAATGTTCCAAATTCTCTTGGTACATCTATATATGGTCCAAATTATGATAGTGACACAGGTATATATACTTTTATTGGTGCATATTTAGATTATAATCAAAATATAAATGGTTATATTTACCAAGGTAATTTAAATGATTTATCAAATGCATCAAATTTTATTTATCCCACCATTAATAATTATTATACTATAAATTATTTTCATAGTTTTTCTAACATTTTATTTGTAGGAAATAGTGGTAATGCTAATAAAGATAGTGATACAGTATCTTATATTTATGATATAAATAATCTAGTTAGAGTCAAAGCAGTTATTCAATATCCTAATTCAAAAACAACAACAACATATGGAATATGGTATAATAATAATAATATTTATACAATTGTAGGCGGATATTCAATGAATCATGTAAGCATAGATAAAATATATACAAATAAAGGTATAATTCCAATTGGTAGTGCATTTATTGCAGATTATAATTATGAAACAAATACTTTTTTTAATTGGACTAGTATAAATTATGGAGATAATTTATTAACACATTTTGAAGGAATATCAAAAAATATTAATTCTGTAAATAATACAAATGAAACAAATGGAGTCTTTCAGCGGCTCCCAGTAGGGCTTGTCCCGGATGCGGAGCCGCTGGAGTATGGAGCTTGCGAAAGACTCCGCAAGCTCCCACAACCTTCAGAAAGTCCAATTGTTCCGCATCCGGAACAAGCTCTCGTAGAATCCACTGAAATATATGCAATAAATGCAGATGTTGTAGATTTAAAAATATCACCATTACCAATTGGATATTACTTAACTATTCGACGAAATATAAAAAATGAATTTATATACAATTTATCAAAATCAGTTAAAATAATATATAATGAAGAAGGTGTTTCAAGTTCAAATTCAGTAGCTGATAATAAAGTAGTTGGATTATATATAGGAAATGATAATACAAAAGTATCTTATCAAGCAGAAATAATAAAAGATACTTTTATATCAAATATAATTGAGAATATTGTTGAAAAAGACGGAGTCTTTTACAAGCTCCCACAACCTTCGGTAAGTCTAGCGGCTCCGCATCCGGAAGAAGACATCCTAGGACCCAATGAAATACTTAATTTTGTTAATGATATATTTACTTTTTTTGAAGGATGAAATATCTAACTTAAAAATTGATTATAATATCTTTATAAAAATATAAAGATATTAAAGATAAAAAAAGAATAAAACATAATATGGATAATCCTGAAGAAATATATACTAAAAAAAACGTATCATTTAAAGAATATCAAATACATAAATTAGCTGAAGATCATTATGATTTTGTACCGAAAATATTTAGTTACAATATGACGACACTTGAATTAAAAATGCAATTGATAAAACCGATGTGTATTTCTGATTTTTATGGTGATGAAAGTCATAAAGTTCCATCGAAAATTTTTGATAAAATTCGTTATATAATTAATATGTTAATGGACATAGGGATTATTTATCAAGATATTACAGGATATAATTTTATTGAAGACGTTAATGGAAAAGTATGGATAATTGATTTTGGAGATGCACTATTATTTGATCCATTTGTAATTGAATTTTTAAATGGTTCAAATAATTGGAATAAAAATTATAGATAGAGTCTTTCGCAAGCTCCATCAGCCTGCAACAAGTCCACCGGAAATTATGCGCAAGCTCCCACAACCTTCGGTAAGTCTGGCGAAAAACTCAAAATAATAAATTATATCGGTTATATATTATATAAATATATATTACTTAATATATATGTTTCAATGTGTTAATAATTTATTTCAAAGTTATGATTATAATAATTTACCAATAAATTGCAATGTCGTAAAAAAACATAATACTCCTGATAATGCATGGATAGTTATTGGAAAAGAAGTATTTTCAATAAGAAAAGATGATACACTATTATTAAATATTTTTAAAAATTATTATGGGAAAGATGTTAAAGAATTTATATTAAAAAATGAAATATTTAAAAATATTAAAATTAAAATTTCAATATTAGAAAAATTAAAAGAAAGAAAGATAGGGAGTCTTTCGCAAGCTCCATCAGCCTGCAGCAAGTCCAGCGGCTCCGCATCCGGGACAAGCCCTACTGGGAGCCGCTGAATTATTAATTAATAAATATAGATGGGATTATAAATTCATTCGTCAATCCTACAACCTTATGTAAGTTCAGCGGCTCCCAGGAGGGCTTGTCCCGGATGCGGAGCCGCTGGACTTGCTGCAGGCTGATGGAGCTTGCGAAAGACTCCATTATATTTTCGTATGAGCAATCTCTCCATAAATCTTCTGTAATTATAATTTTTTGCACATAGATTAATTTAGCAGGTCAGAGAAGCAGAATCAATCATATGGTAAATAGATGCTACAGCCATCCTCAAAAATCTCCAGTTTGTATGATACCCAATTTTTCCCGGGCGTTCAGTACTTTCAGAGATTTGTCCAATTAGCAATACCTTCAATTCCTCATCTGAAGAAGACATGACTTCCCAACAATATTTGTCAGTTAAATCAAGCATCAATTCATCAACATGAGGTAAGTCATGGTACTTCCAGTTAAACATAATGAGTTTCATTTTGAAATATCCATCATAGAACTTTTCAAATCCTTGTAATAGACCATCAACCCACATGTCAAATTCGGACTCCGTAAATGAGTTAATCATTGTAAGTCCAAACATATCTTTGCTATTGGTTGGTTTTTGCCCTGATGGTAAATATCCATCTTTGAATGCAGTTACACCACCATCATGGTTGAAGTGATGAAATGCAGACTTGTTGACATCGTACTTTCTAGACAATTGTTCTG
>TBL_comb47_HYPODRAFT_10002986_pt1 | contig 20408 bp, 9 predicted proteins | sample TroBogypolimnion_40_FD_10682 | JGI IMG/M metagenome (IMG submission 10682) | reverse complement strand
AAGTATTGTCAGTCAGTGCGCCAACAGGACATACATCGATCATATTTCCCGAAAAATCATTGTCCACAGCCTTCACAATAAGGGTGCTAATCTCCGAATGATCGCCACGTCCCAACACTCCATGTACCCTTTTTTCGGTGATCTGATCTGCCACCATTACACAGCGGTAGCAAAGAATACAGCGGTTCATATTGAGCTTTATTTTATCTCCAATGTCAATCGGTTTAAAAGTTCTCCGCTCTTCGACGGTTCGCGTCTCCTGCAAACCATGAACATACGAGAGATCCTGAAGGTGACATTCCCCGGCCTGGTCACAAACCGGGCAGTCTAGGGGATGGTTAATCAACAGGAATTCGGTAATTGCCTGCCGGCTTTCCATCGCCTCAGGGGAGGTGATATTTTGCACAACCATACCATCCTGAACCAATGTACGGCATGACGCGACCAGTTTTGGCATCGGGCGGGGATCCCTGGCGGAACCCTGTGCTACTTTCACCAGGCAGGTACGACATTTTCCGCCGCTCCCTTCAAGTTTTGAATAATAGCACATAGCCGGTGGGACCACCTTGCCACCAATTTGACGGGCAGCATTCATGATGGTTGTTCCGGCTTCTACCTCCACCTCAATATTATCGATGGTAACCTTTAAAAGGGGCATTTTTGTAGTTTTACGTGTTCTTCAAATTCTTCCCGAAAATGACGGATTGCACTCGCCACAGGCCATGCGGCAGCATCTCCTAGCGGACAAATCGTATTTCCTTCAACATGTTTTGCAATATCCACCAGCAGGTCAATATCTTTCATCGTCCCCTGTCCGTTTTCAATACGCGTCAATATTTTCTCCATCCAGCTGGTTCCTTCACGGCAGGGACTGCACTGACCACATGACTCATGGCGGTAGAACCGCGCAAAGGTCAGCAGGTTTTTTACAATACAGGTGGTGTGATCCATCACGATAAATCCACCAGATCCAAGCATCGTACCAGTCTGAAAACCACCCTCAGCCAATGATTCATAGCTCATCAGTCGGGGTTCACCGGCTGCAGTTTTCAGTATAAGACTAGCAGGCAGAATTGGAACTGAGGAGCCTCCTGCCACAACAGCCTTCAGTTTATTTCCGTTCCTGATACCTCCGCAATATTCATCACTGAAGATAAACTCTTCCACCGGCAGACCCAATTCGATTTCGTAAATGCCTGGTTTATTGATGTGTCCGCAGGCCGAAATCAGTTTGGTTCCTTTACTGTTTCCAATGCCAATGGCAGCATAAGCCTCATAGCCATTTTTCACAATCCAGGGAAGAGCAGCTATGGTTTCTACATTGTTCACGACTGTTGGAGAGCCATACAATCCGACAATAGCCGGGAAAGGAGGTTTGATGCGGGGATTACCCCGCTTACCTTCAAGCGATTCCAGCAGAGCAGTCTCTTCACCACAAATGTAGGCTCCTGCTCCGGGATGGCAGTACAAATCGAGTGAATAACCGGTTCCAAGAATATTTTCCCCCAGGAAACCGTTCTTATAAGCCTCCTGGATCGCCTTTTCAAGAATCTTCAGGACATAAAAGAGCTCTCCCCTGATATAGATATAAGCAGTGTTGGCGCCCAGTGCATAGGACCCAAGGATCATCCCTTCAATGAGCTGATGGGGATTAAGTTTTCCGATATGGCGGTCCTTGAAAGTTCCGGGCTCGCTTTCATCGTAATTGCATACGAGATATTTCGCCTTCTCACTCTGCTTATCAATGAAGCTCCATTTCATCCCTGTAGGAAAACCCGCTCCTCCACGACCTTTTAATCCTGATTTTTTCACCTCTTCGGTAACCTGATCAGGAGAAAGCGTTTTTAACGCTTTCTCTACAGCAGTGTAACCCCCCAATTTCCTGTAAACCTGAAAATCAGCAAGACCTGGTACGTCAATATTTTTTAGTAAGATCTGTTTTCCCATTGTTACAGGTAAGGATTTGTATGCGATTTTTTGTTTTCACTCTTCCATTGTTCAAGCAGTTTATCAACTTTTGAAGGGGTGAGATTTTCATGATATTCTGTACCAACCTGGATAACAGGCGCATTTCCGCATGCAGCAAGACATTCAACGGTTTTAAGGGTAAACTTCCCGTCAGGGGTTGTCTCGCCGGGTTTTATACCCAACCGTGTCTCAAAATGTGAAAGTATTTGCTCTGCACCGTTTAACCAGCAAGGGCCTGTCTGACAGACTTCAATCACGCAGTTTCCAACAGGTTTGAGGTTATACATGCTGTAAAAAGAGGCGACTTCATAGACTTCAATCGGCTGAATTTCCAGGAGTGAGGCCACATAATCCATCATTTCAGGGCTTAGCCATCCGCTATTTTCTGATTGGGCAATATGTAATACTGGCAACAAGGCAGATTTTTGTCTTCCCTGTGGATACCGTTTGATAATCTGATTTACCAGATCAAGCGTTTCACGATTAAATTCAGGTATATTGTTTTTATCCTGCATATCTGCGTATTCGGTTTTTTTTATTTTTATTTTTTTGTAGAGACGCACTGCTGTGTATGTCTCTACACTGTTGTACTTCTCTACAAAACGTTTATGCATCTAATTCTCCGGCAATTACATTCATAGAGCTCATGGTCAGAATCGCGTCGGACAACATATTTCCCTGAACCATTTCCGGGTATGCCTGGTAATAAATAAAGCATGGACGACGAAAATGGAGTCTTGAGGCCGTACGTCCTCCATCACTTACCAGGTAATAACCCAATTCGCCATTGGCTGCTTCAATAGCATGATAGACTTCGCCGACTGGAATATCGGTTTCGCCCATTACGATTTTAAAATGCCAGATCAACGCTTCCATGTTGTTGTAAACTTTTTCTTTTGGAGGAAGGACAAACCGGGGATCACTCGCATAGTAGGTCTCCTTATCTTCCATATTGTCCAGCTTCTCCAATGCCTGTTCAATAATCCGCATGCTCTGTTTCATCTCCTCCTGTCTGACCATAAACCGGTCGTAGGTATCTCCGTTTTGTCCTATCGGGATTACAAAGTCAAATTCTTCATACGAACAATAGGGGTTCATAACCCTTACGTCATAATCAAGACCGCAGGCCCGAAGATTAGGACCGGTAAAGCCATAAGCCAATGCGCGGTCTATAGTAATCGGACCGACATTAATGGTACGATCCATAAAAATCCTGTTCCTGGCTAGCAAGGTCTCAAATTCCTTTAACTTGGCAGGAAATGTTTTCAGAAAATAACGAATCTTTTCCCAAACTTTCGGACTAAAGTTCCGCTCAAATCCACCAATTCTACCCATGTTGGTAGTCAGACGGGAACCGCAGATCTCTTCATAAATTTCATAAATGAATTCCCGGTCCTGGAAAATATAGGTAAACCCGGTTAAGGCACCGCTATCTACCCCGATCACACTATTGCAAATGATATGATCAGCAATGCGGGCCAGTTCCATAATGATAATTCTGAGATAGTCGACCCGTTTGGGGGTTTCAATGCCCAGCAATTTCTCCACAGTCATGTGCCACCCCATGTTATTTAAAGGGGATGAACAATAATTCAACCGGTCTGTGAGCGGAGTGACCTGATAAAAAGGGCGGTGTTCGGCTATTTTTTCAAAAGCGCGATGAATATAACCTATTGTTTGTTCGGTACTTACGATAAATTCCCCATCCATGAGCATAACATTCTGAAAAACGCCATGTGTAGCAGGATGAGTAGGCCCCACGTTGAGTGTATTATACTCTCTGGGTTCTTCCGTTTTTACTATGTCTTTGTCCCAATAATCGGGATTAACTCTTTTTGCCATTGACGGTATGTAATTTCTGCTATAAACTTTTGACCTCTGCGGGGTCAGAAAATTTGGTATTCTAAATGAGCATTCAATTCCAGAATTTTTCCAAACTCATAACTCATAATTAATATCAGATCACCTTCCAAAAAGCGAGTCATCCTTATCCTCCCGGGTCTGATCTTCAAGGGGAAACTCTTTACGAAGCGGAAAGTCAACCATGTCTTCGACGTTTAAAATGCGTTTAAGGTTCGGATGACCTTCGAAGATTATGCCAAAGAAATCGAATGTTTCGCGCTCCATCCAGTTGGCTGATGGCCAGACCTTTGTTGCTGAAGGCACATTTGGGTTTGTAAGGTGTGTAGTTGTTTTGATCCTGATCCGGTGATTATGAACAAAACTATGCAAGTGATACACTACGCCCAGCTGCTCCTTTTCAGGATAATGCATCCCGCAAAGAGTTGTTAAGAAGTTATATTGCAATTCCTGATCATCCCTCAGGAATAGCAGCAACTCAGCGACCACCTCTTTTTTGACCGTAACGCAAAGCATATCGGCCAGAATTTCATGTTGATCAATTGAGGTGCCAAAATTCTCAATCAATTTTGTAACAACTAACTCGTTTCTTTCTGGAATGATCTGGAACACAAATATATTTTTTAAGGTACTAATTTTTTAAGAAACTACAGCTTACTATTTGAATATGAATGAATTTCAAAGAGATAACCCCTAAAATCCGGTTAACTTTATTCGATATTATACTGGTCCATCAGCTCCTGGTATTCTTTTGAATTGCGCCTTCTTAATGACTCATTTCCAACAAGTTCCTGTATTTTAATGATGCCATCGATAATTTGTTCAGGACGTGGTGGACAACCGGGTACATATACATCCACCGGAATAATGCGGTCAATCCCCTGTAATACACTATAGGTATCAAAAATTCCTCCACTCGAGGCACAAGCGCCAACAGCAATGACCCATTTAGGTTCTGCCATTTGAATATAGACTTCCCGTAACACAGGTCCCATTTTTTTCGCCACTGTTCCCATCACCATCAGTAAATCGCTCTGGCGGGGAGAAAAACTCAACCGCTCAGAACCAAAACGGGCAAGGTCGTAATGAGCTCCCATAGTAGCCATAAACTCAATTCCACAACAGGAGGTAGCAAACGGTAAAGGCCACAATGAATTTTTCCGGGCCAAACCAACAGCCTTTTCCATCGAAGTGGCAAAAAAACCCTGTCCGGAGATTCCCTCAGGAGTCTCTGCAAGGGTTGGTGCCATGCTTATATCTTCTTTTTTGAACATGAATACAAAATTTTCAGCTTTTCTTAACGCTTATCCCATTTTAAAGCTCCCTTTAAAATGATGTAAATAAACCCGGCAAGGACGAGCATCATAAATAAAAACATATCGATGAAACCTTCCTTACCTAACGATTTGAAATTCACAGCCCATGGATACATAAATATGACCTCAACATCGAAGAGTACAAAGAGAATGGCGATCAAGAAATATTTAACCGAAAACGGACTCCTGGCATTTCCTAATCCTTCAATTCCACATTCAAAATTTTCAAGTTTGGCACGGGAGTATCTCTTTGGTCCCAGAAAATGGGTTGCCACCATGGTGGTTATCACAAAACCGAGAACAATCAGTGTTTGAATCAGGACAGGAATATAATCTTGCGGCATCTTTTTGTCAACTAAGTTTTTAAAAATTATCTATCAATATTACAATAAAACAATGAATATTTCATTTTGTTCGTAAAATTATAAAAAAAGGCGCATCGCCAAACAGAATCAGAAAAAACTAACTTTGCTTTTCCAAAGAAAATAACATCCATTTAATATTTGGTTTTCAATCCCATATTTGACTCTTCTTGGATCTTGAACGTTCTGAAAGAAAGACCATATCCGGGGACCAACAAAATTAACTTCAGAAAGGGCTTCGTCCCCAGGACCAGCCAATATTACTCAAAGGTCTGAAAGAAAAGGATCGCGATCTTATTCTCCTGAATTATTTTAATTTGTGAATCATTTTAAGATCTTTGTTGAACCGTTAGCGGGTGGAGAAATCAGAACAAATGGAGAAGGATCATCCGGAGTTAGAAAATTAAAATTTGACCGATAAAACAATTTATAAATGAGAAAATTACTGTCTGCATTTCTAATGCTTTTTACTTGCCTGATTTCTGTACATGGGCAGTACACAACTCTTAATGCGAATTCTCACGCCGATTATGCTCAGATTACCCCCTTTTATTCAGCCTACTATGCGCATTACGGATCCATTGAGGCGGATGTTTGGGCTGTCAAGGGAGTCCTCTATATTGCACAAGACAGTTCCGGCATTATCGCTTCTAAAACACTGGAAGCGCTTTATTTACAGCCTGTTGTTACAGAGTTCAGAAAAAATGGCGGGAAGGCATGGAGTGACATCCCCGCCACGTTTCAGCTTATGATAGATTTGAAAACCACCGTTGAGCCAACCCTTTCACTGCTGGTGGAGGCATTGAAAAAGTACCCCGACGTTTTTGATTTCAATGTTAACCCCAATGCTGTTCAAATTGTAATTACAGGCAACAGACCGCAGCCTACAGACTTTAACAAATATCCCGTCTGGATCTCCTTTGACGGTAATGTAACCCTGAAATATGATGCTCAACAGCTCAAAAGAGTTGCCCTTTACAGCCAAAATATGGCAGATTTAACTGACTGGAAAGGGAAAACCCCATTGTCTGAAACTGATGAAAACATATTAAAACAGATCATTGGTACTGTCCATGGATTAAATAAAAAAATAAGATTCAGGAATGCCCCTGATACAGCCTATGCCTGGAGAACCTTAATGAAACTTAAGGTAGATTATTTGAATACAGATCATAATCAGGATCTTGCAACATATTTGGAAAATTACAAACCATCAATCAAATAACAAATTCAATCCAATTTTATATGAAACGCAGATCTTTTATCAATAACTCAATCCTGACTGCAGGAGGTTTGGCTATTTCTCCTAAACTGCTTTCCGCATCAACACCTCCAAAAAATTCGATTCGGCCTGAAGTTTCAAAACGACTTTTTAAAAGTGAGGCCGTCGAAGCAGAGATTATCAAAATAAAAAAAGATATTGCGGACCCTGAGATTGCATGGCTTTTTGAAAATTGCTATCCCAACACGCTGGATACGACTGTCCATTTTTCACAGATTAATGGAGAAGCTGATTCCTTTATCATTACCGGAGATATTGATGCGATGTGGCTCCGCGATTCTACTGCCCAGGTCTGGCCATATCTCCACCTGGTAAATCAGGATCCGCAACTGAAGAAGCTATTCGTCGGAGTGATAAACCGTCAGGCAAAATGTATCCTGATTGATCCGTATGCGAATGCTTTTAATTTCGGGCCAACCGGAAGTGAATGGAAAACCGATTTAACCGAGATGAAACCTGAACTCCACGAACGTAAATGGGAGATCGACTCGCTGTGTTATCCGATCCGCTTAAGCTATCATTATTGGAAAAAGAGCGGAGACGCCGGTCCATTCAATCCTCAATGGCTCAAGGCTGCAAAAACGATTGTGAAAACGTTTGAGGAGCAACAACGCAAGACGGATAAAGGGCCATACCACTTTATGCGTAAGACGGAGAAACAAACCGATACTGTTTGCGGTGCCGGATATGGAAATCCGGTAAAACCAAATGGATTGATCTGTTCTACCTTCCGACCGTCCGATGATGCAACAACTTTTCTATATCTGATCCCATCGAATTATTTTGCCCTTATATCACTGAGACAGATGGCGGAACTGGTTGCATCAGTTTATAATGACGCTTCCTTTGCTGCTCAATGTAACTCATTGGCCAATAGCGTCGAAAAAGGGCTTAAGGAATATGCCCTGGCAAGCCACCTGAATTACGGAAAAGTGCTGGCTTTTGAAATTGACGGTTTCGGAAACCGATTGTATATGGATGATGCCAACGTACCCAGCCTGCTTGGGATGCCCTATCTGGGTAGCATCAAGCCCAATGATGAAACCTATTTAAATACCCGGAAATTTGTCTTAAGCAAAGATAATCCATGGTTTTTTGAAGGGAAGGTGGCCTCAGGTATTGGGGGTCCCCATGTCGGAGCCGATATGATCTGGCCGATGAGCATTATCATGAGAGCCATGACTTCGACCAATGATCAGGAGATAAAACAATGTCTTCGATGGCTCAAAAATACCCATGCGGGTACCGGATTTATGCACGAAACCTTTCATAAGGATAATGCTGAAAACTTTACCCGTACGTGGTTTGCCTGGGCCAACACCCTTTTCGGAGAGTTAATCCTCAAAATCCATCAGGAGAGGAAACATATACTTAATAGTGTATTGTAGGTGTTCGTGGTTGATATTATGAACCGGACGTGATTCTTCCCCCTTGATTTTCGCGCAGAGAACGCCGGGAAACGCAAAGAATCTGATTTAATATTTGTAGAAAACCAATTTAGGAGTAGTTGAAGGTACGGAATACCGGAATATCAATCCCGGCGAAACATATTGTCTCAAAAACCCTGGCCTGAAAGTCAATTATTTCTTTGTATTCAGTTGTTCAAAATTATTTTTTCTAAATTTGGGCAATCTCAAGTTAAAATATGAAAAAACTGATTATTCTGATTTTCGCATTCATTACTTTAACCGCGACCTCGCAGGTAAAGCACAAGTCACATAAAAAGCATGTAACCCATGCAAGTATACCATTAAAGAGTGTTAAATACGAAGGGAAGTATTGTTCCGGAACCGGAGACTTAAACTTTCTCCGACTCATAGACGAATCGTTTGCCTTTTTTCATCCAAATCCGGTAGTTCCGAATCTGACAATGATTTATAATGCAGATTGGGATACGTTCACTGAAGGAGCAGGGTGGGGTGCATGGTGGATTCAAAACAGCTATGGATTTTCGTATGCGGCTACCCCTTTTCTTCAGGAGCCATGGTCCCGAATCCTGCAACGGTCATGGGATCTTTTTTGGGACAATCAGGGCGATGGAAAACGTAAAGGTGGATGGAGTGATGATGGTAAACCGAATCCGCTTTCAGAACTGGTTGCTCCCGACGGGAGCCTTGGAGATGCAGCGGCTCCGGGCAAGATTATCTTTAAACAGGGGGATGGCGATTTGAAGGTTCACGATTGGTTTTATGAAGCCACTGCCGCAGGATTGGTTATGCAATCCGAAATATTGCTGGTCAATCATGACAAAAAAGCACTTGAGCATTATCTCCCTAAAATGGAACGGGCCTGCAATTTCATAGAAAAGAGCCGTGATCCGAAGAATAACCTGTTTCTTGTAGGACCGGCCTGTAATCTTTTGGCGCCGAGCTATGGAGGAGTCAGACAACCCGATGGTACATTCGGGAAGAGCTATCTGACCGGACTCTCCATAACCTACCTTGCGGCATTGGATCGTATGGCTGAGCTCTACAAATTCAACGGAGATAAAGAAAAACAGGTATTGACAGAACACCGCCAAAAGATTACGCGGGAGTCATTATCCCAACTTCAGGCACCAAAAGGATATTTTACTAAGTCGGTTGAACCGGGTGGAATTAAACATGGAGTGCTGGGTCAGCAACAGTTTGGGTACCTCGAGGGGGTAGCGAATGCTGATGCAGTAGCGCTTCGTGTGGTTGACAACAAGACTTCGGAAAATATTTACGACCAGATTGCGGCCTATCCTGCGATCCGTCCTTATGATTTCCTGCTAACCAATGCACCGGGTCTTGATGACACCTATGGAGGATGGGGTCGTGTTTCAGGAAAAGGGCTCGAAGGATTCTGGACTTTTGGTGACTGGGTGAACGGAGGAGTCTGGGGCACCGTAGAAGGGCGCGCTATTCTGATGTACTACCGTTTAGGCAAATTCGAGGATATCCGCCGCTCAGCCAACCGAGCCATGCGATGGGCCAAGGATTTCAGGATGGATGCTCCCTGGTCGCAACGCGGTGAAAATACAGCTAATCCCTGGTCTGATTCCGGAAAATTCCGTGTCAGCGGTGTGGCAGTTATGGTGGATAACTTTGCGATTCCAGCAGCAACAATCCGCGGCCTTTTTGATTGTGATTACCGCTCTGATCGTCTTATTCTCCGACCACGTGTTCCGGGATCGATTACCCAATATAACCAGAAGGAACCCATCCGGTTTGGCGGAAAGCAACTGTATCTCTCATGTAAAAACCAGGGACCAAAAGTAAAAGAGGTTAAAGTAAATGGTATGACAATCAATGTTGAAACTCCTGACGAGGTGGATCTTTTCTACGAGGCACTGCCGGAAACTGCCAATATCGAGATTACCACTGAGGGAGGATGGCCGGAAGAAGCATCCGTTAGTATTTATCCGATCAAACCCTTGCTTGTTCCCAAAAAAGCGACGAATCTGCCGGAAAACAAAGAGCTATCGGAGTCTTTAAAAAAACCATATGCTGTACTTTCTGCCATGCAAAAATCCCTGTCCAATGCAACCGGAGCAGAAAGTGAGCAGACCTTTCTCGCTGTTGCGATTGAGTCATTTGAAAACTGCCAGCATCGTGCCGCATTGGATCCGGGCCTGGGTTATTACCGGCCAATTACTCCTGAGCGCAAAGCAGGGATCAATCAGTTTTATGAGCGGACTGCCCTAACTATGTACCATGGTTTTGTTAAACGAATGGAGGGTTATGCCGCCAAAGGTGATGCCCGTCAAAAACGGATTGCAGCAGTGTTTTTGGCCATACAGAAATAGAATTTTAAAAACATTTTATTCATAATTATTACGCGCCAGGAGTAATTCTTTATCACGGAAATGGGAAAATTACAGGGCAAATTCTGGCCAGACTTCAAGAATTGAATTATTGAAATCGGTGGTCCCGTTTGACGTTAAATTTCATGAATTAGTCCCTCTCTCCGGTGTGAACTAGTTCTCTAATCTGAATAATTAGTTGAATTCTGCCTGCAAAATGACCTTTCCCAATAAGAATTTTTGCAGACATTTTTTTACGTAAGTAATATTAAAAATTATAGGCAAACAAATTCCAAAACACAGTAATCTTATAGTTTTAAAGCAATATCCCCTGCTTTTTAGCCATTTGAGACTATTTAAGATCCCCAAATCTTATAAAAAGATATTTTTATGTTTCAAAACCAGATGTAAACATATATTTTATATAAACTTTATTTTACATTTATAATCACAAAAAGCCATTTATTTTTACATTGAATCATGCTTCTAATTTAGAATTATTATAAATTAAATTTTATAATATACAGGTAATCAGTATTCTGAAATTATTCTTACATTTGAAAAGATGATTTATTCTATTTAAATGCATTGATAATAATAGTTTATGTCATAAAGAAAACTTGTCTTATAACCTTAAATTCAAATAATAATAATTCATAATATGTTTCATTTTGGGCTATATTCCGGTAATTTTTTATCGGAATATACCTATGATTAATAGTGTGAATTTAACGAATATCCCTATGAAAAGTCAATCTGCGGCAATCTTACGACCAACCAAAAATCCATTTCAAACGATACAGACCATGGTAAATCTTTTTAAACCTTTTACAAAAAAAAAGGTGTCTCCCACCATTGACAGAATTGCCAAACTGTTTTTTATCGTTCTATTTTTTGGTTTAACCGGTTTTGCAGAGCAGGCGGAAGGGCAGACAGCCTCGTTTACGGCCAGTTCTACATCGGCTTGTACGCCAACAACAATTAACTATACCAATACATCTACAGGGGCCACATCNNATTACTGGGATTTTGGGAACTCCAATTATTCAACCATTCNAGGGTACTCACCCACCCCTGTATCAGCCAATTATCCGCAACCGGGAGTATATAAAGTGACCCTGAAAATTAATGGATCGATCCCTTCAGCTACTCAAAGCATTAATGTTTATCCCAAACCAAATCCAATTGGTCCTGCCCCGGTACAGGGGTGTGAACCATTTTCAACCACTTTAACAGCGGTTGCAACACCTGTTGTGGTCGCCCCCTTTACCATCGCAGGAACATTCCCGGCTCCTGCCACCTCCTATGTAGATGGGATAATAGGAGGTGCAGCCTTGAGTTATACCTGGAATTTCTTTGGAGACCTGCCTACTGTTACAAAAACTGTCGGAGTTGATGCCAATCCAAGCCAATTAAGCCTTACAAATATCCCCGCAGGTATTTATGATGTTTTAATCACGGTGACCGATGTTAACGGGTGTTCAAATTCTGTGTTTGTACAAAGTGTCATTACCGTAAATCCCAAACCGACTGCCAATTTTAGTTTTGTAAAGGCGAATAATTGCGGAACCGGGAATGTGACCTTTACCGGAACTGCATCGGTAACCAGCGGCACGATTGCAGGGTATGCCTGGAATTTTAATGATCCGTCGAGCACTTCATCCCTTCAAAATCCGGTCCACAATTTTACAACAGCCGGCACTTACAACGTTTCATTTACTTCAACCTCATCTGACGGATGTTCTTCTAATCCGGTTATAAAGCCTGTTATTTTTAATAGTACCAATTCCGTTGGATTTTCTTTCGCAGGAAGTTGTACCGGGCAGCCTGTTGTGTTTACAGATATGTCGGCTGTCAGTGCCAATATCGTAAGCTGGGCATGGGTTTTTGGAGATGGGAACACCTCAACTGCGCAAAACCCGTCACATACTTATAATTCCCCGGGGAATTACAGTGCACAACTTACGGTCGTTTTTAACGACGGATGCTCGATGTCTACAACTCAAACTGTAGCGATAACCGGTCCTACTTCTGGTTTTACCTTCAGTCCCACCAACGCCTGTCTCCCCAATTATACTGTTGGGTTCACCTCCACAGCCTCAGCTGTCTCTCCGCAGACCATTACCGGTTGGGCATGGAATTTTGCTGATCCGTCAAGCGGAGCAAACAACACTTCAAGTTTAACTAATCCTTCACATATTTTTGCGACTGCCGGCACTTACAGCGTTTCACTTACGGTAACGAGCTCCGATGGATGCTCAGGCACATATTCCCTGAGTGTAGTTGTACCGCCAGCTTCCGTCATTAATTTATCGGCAAGTCCTACCTCAGGTTGCGCCCCATTGTCATCGGCTTTCACACCAATATACACCAATCCATCTGATCCGATTTCCACTTACAGCTGGAATTTTGGAGATCTGGCAAGTGGAGCAAACAACACCTCAATCCTTTCAAATCCCTCGCACATCTATAACAATGCCGGAGTTTATGATGTAACCCTCACAGTTACCACCACAAATGGCTGTATTCTTACGGTGACCAATACGGCCTATATCAAAGTTGGTACACCTCAGACCATTACCAGCGTTACCCCCGCCTCAACTTTTTGTATGAATAATTCCATCGTCTTTACGGCAAACTTCTCAACGCTGACTGATCAATTGGTCTGGAATTATGGTGATGGAAGCGGACTGACTACACAAATCCTGACTCCAACTCAATCAGCGGCTGGAACTGTCAATCAATCCTATTCCTATAGTGCTCCAGGGACCTATCCGGTTACTGTAACGGCTTATTATAATAATTGCCCATCGGCCATATATACCCTGGCCGGAGGTGTGACGGTACATCAACCAACGGTTGGTTTTGCACCTTCTGCCACCAAGGCCTGTTCGGTTCCCGCAACGACTTCATTTACCAACCATAGCACCGGGGCAACGAGTTACAATTGGGATTTTGGCGACCCGACTTACAGTACAGGTGGCAATCCGAACACTTCAACTGCCACAAATCCTTCACATACCTATACTGTCACAGGAGATTACCTGGTCACCCTGATTGCCCATAACAGCACATCAGGTTGTTCAGAAACCGCCACTTCCACCATACATATTACAACATCTGATCCGTTGTTTACGGTAAACAGTGCAATCGTATGTGCCGGTACTGCATCTGTTTTTACGAACCAGGTGGCCATAAACTCATCATCCAATTTTATTGTCGGTTCCTATCTATGGACTTTCGGCGACGGCAATACTTCCACCTCGGCAAATCCATCGCATACCTATTCTACTCCGGGAATCTACACCGTGAGTCTGCAGGTTACTGAAGCACAGGGTTGTGTTTATAGTTACACCTTGCCTGCCCAAATGGATGTTAGGGGTCCTATTGTTAATTTCACGAACTCTCCTACTCAAATCTGCGCCGGCACACTGGTGACCTTTACCGATGCTACCTCCAAAGCGGCCAACGATCCGGCTAATCCGGCCTTAAATACCTGGTATTGGACCTTTGGTGATGGTGGTACTTCGACATTGCAAAATCCTACCCATACCTATACCACAAACGGAAGTTTCACTGCAACGCTGCAGGTCACCAATAATCTGGGGTGTGTAGGTACGAAATCAATTAACAATTCGGTTATTGTACCTGCAATAACGTCAGCATTCACTACCCCTAAGAGCATCTATTGTATTAATGATCCTGTCAATTTTACCAATACTTCAGTTGGAACAATTACAACCTACGCATGGGATTTTGGAGATCCAACCTACAGTTCAACCGGCAACCTGAATACATCGGCGCTAGTTAATCCGTCACATACCTATACTGTTACCGGAAGCTATGACATTACATTAACGATAACAAGCAGCCTGGGTTGCACCTCCACTGTGATCAATTCGATATCCGTAGTTGACGGGACCGGTGCGATAAATTTGCCATCACCGGAGAGTACCGAGCTTGGATGCGCTCCCGCTTCTGCCAGTTTTGAAGCGGCAGATCCGCCAAGTGTTGTTACCAGTTATGCATGGACCTTTGGCGACGGACAAACCTCTGCTGCGCAAAACCCAAACCATTATTATACAAGGCCGGGGCATTATACCGTAACTCTTACCGAAGTACTTACGGGTGGATGTACCAGAACCAGCAGCGTTATTATGCACGTTGCCGGTGCTGTTGGTACATTTACCTACACCAATACGCCACAATGTGTAAATCACACCGAAACCTTCACCGCAGCCAACCTTGATGGAGTAACTTCTCTTACCTGGGATTTTGGAGATGGGACAACTGTCAGGAACGACTCACCAACTATTCCTACAACTACAACTACCTACACGTATACGACCTGGGGTACCAGGTTGCCTATTCTGATCCTTCGCGATCCTACGTGCGGTGACTATGCCTATTATTATGGTGTCAATGACCGAATTAATACCAGTGACGCACCAACTGCCTTATTTTCTTATTCATCGATAGCCAATTCCGGACAAAATTGCCAGAACCTAAGTTTTCAATTTACAGATCTGTCTACGATTGATGATCCCCGTTATGCGATCTCGACATGGGATTGGGATTTTGGAGACGGTTCAACCCATTCCACGGTACAGAACCCAAGCCATACTTATGCGATTGCAAATACCTATCATGTTATTTTAACCGTTACGAATGGGTTTATTCCAGGTGGATGTCCAGCTTCCACCTCGCATGATATTACAGTGAATCCGCTACCTGTTGTGGCCACGCTAACCCCACAGGAATTTTGTTCGGGAAGCTCCAGTACCGCTATGGTTCTGAATGAGAATAACAGCCTGGCCGGGACGACTTTTGCCTGGTCCCGTAACACCCCTTCCGGGATTACAACATCACAGCCAACAAGCGGAACAGGCATTGCTATTGGTGGAACTATTCCTTCCTATTCATTTACCAACTCAACAAGCGCTCCGGTAACTGTCACCTATACCATAACACCAACCGGGCCAGCTCCCACCCATTGTGTTGGTGTACCCTATACAACAACTGTTCAGGTAGATCCGATACCAACTGTAAACAGCGCCCCGACTACTACCATCTGTAATAATACAGCAGTTGGATATGGCATCGCTTCTGCCACTACAGGAACAACCTTTACCTGGACTGCTTCCTTGTTGACTGCTCCAACAGGCGGAACAATAACAGGTTTTAATAATTGCTCATCTGGTTGTGCAACCATCAGCGACATACTGTTAAACTCAGGTACCTCACCCGGAGTTGTTCAATATACCATAACCCCAACCGGACCTAATCCAACTGATTGTCCAGGGATCCCATTCACGCTGAATGTTACGGTAAACCCGAAATCAACTGTCTCGGCTTCTCCCCAAACCATATGCAGCGGGGCAACTACTAGTGTAGGTCTAAGTACCGGAACAACAGGGGCTGTTGTTACCTATTCCTGGACAGCATCGGTAACCTTAGGAAATGCCACCGGATTCTCCTCCGGCAGCGGAAGCACTATTGCACAAACACTCAGTAACGTGGCTCCACCCCCTTCAACAGTGGATTATCATATTACTCCATACATTGGAACATGTGCCGGAACACCCATTGATGATATTGTTACGGTAAATCCGGGAGGTGAAGTAGACCAGCCGGTCAGTCAGATTGTATGTAATACGGCAAGTACTGCAGCTGTCAACTTTACCACCACTACAGTCACAGGAACAACCAGCTATTCCTGGACAAACAATACAACCAGCATCGGTCTGGCTGCAAGCGGATCAGGTAATATAAGTTCATTTACTGCTTCCAACAGCGGAACCTCTCCGGTAATTGCCACTATCATTGTTACCCCTCACTTCACGTATGCAGGTCAGACCTGTGATGGGTCAACCAAGACCTTCACAATTACGGTTAACCCAACCGGGCAGGTGAATCAACCAACCAATGTGGTATTTTGTAAGAGTGCCACCGGAACGGTAACTTTTTCCAGCGCAAATACAGGAGGACCAACTACCTATTCCTGGACCAATGATAATACCGCAATTGGCCTGGCAGCAAGTGGCAGTAACAATATTTCGTTTACCACTACAAATACAACTTCAGCGCCTATTCTGGCCAACATTACTGTAACACCAACATTTACAAACGGCAGTAGCTCGTGTGTGGGACCAGGCAAGACTTTCACAATTACAGTAAACCCGGGAGGCGAGGTTGATCAGCCAACCGACCAGGAAGTATGCAATAATACGAGTACTTCTTTGGTCACATTTACCACCTCCAATACGGGAGGAACTACAACATATGCCTGGACCAATAATACCACCGGTCACGGTCTTGCAGCCAGCGGGTCTGGTAATATTGGAGCTTTCACAGCCACCAATAATGGTTCATCTCCCGTTACCCTTACGATAACGGTTACCCCAACTTATACCAATGGTCCATCATGCGCCGGATCTACCAAAACATTCGCCATAATCATAAACCCAACACCAACGGTAAGCAGTGGTTCTACAAAAACGATTTGTAATAACTCGGCTGTCGGTTACACAATCAACTCTGCCACATCCGGGGCAACCTTTACCTGGACCGCTTCAGTCCTGACAGCTCCAACAGGCGGCACAATAACTGGTTTTAGCGATTGTGCCTCAAGTTGCACCGTTATAAGCCAAACTTTAGTTAATACCGGTACTTCGGCCGGTGTTGTCAGGTATGTCATTACTCCAACCGGACCGGCACCAACTAATTGTCCGGGCACGCCATTTAATTTTAATGTGACGGTTCAGCCGGTAGCGGTAGTCACGGCAACCCCTTCTTCACAGACGGTTTGCAATAATTCGGCTACAAATATTGCGCTGTCATCAACAACCACAGGGACAATCAGTTATTCATGGACAGCCAGTCTGACCTCAGGCACTGCTACAGGTTTTTCCAATGGCACGGTTCCCCCCATTGTCCAAACGCTTCATAATACTACAACGACTCCGGCTACTGTTACCTATCACATTATACCATCTATAGGCGGATGTCCGGGAACACCAACAGATGTGGTTGTTACTGTAAATCCGACTGGTGAGGTCGATCAGCCTGCCAGTCAGGTAATCTGTAATAATACAGGTACTACTCCTATAACCTTTGCAACAACCAACCTGACAGGAACCACCACCTACACCTGGACAAATACCAATACCAGTATTGGACTAGCAGCCAACAGCGGGGGAAATGCTACCGGTATTCCGACATTTACGGCCACAAATACGGGCACTTCGCAGCTATCCGGAACTATTGTTGTTATACCTACTTTTAGTTACAACAGTGTTTCCTGTGCAGGTCCGACAAAGTCCTTCACCATTGCGGTAAATCCAACCGGAGAGGTAAATCAGCCTGCTGATTATGTTTTCTGTAATGCAGCGCTTTCGTCTGTACCTTTTGGAACCACAAATACAGACGGAACCACCACCTATTCCTGGACAAACTCGAATACGGCGATAGGTCTTGCAGGCAGTGGAACAGGTAACTTATCATTTACAGCGACCAATACAACCACAGCACCAATATCAGCCACCATTGTCGTAACTCCGACATACACCAATGGGGGGACATCATGTGCCGGGCCAACCAAAACATTTGCCATCACTGTAAATCCAAGCGGGCAGATGAATATTCCGGGAAATCAAACCGTATGTAATAATTCAAGTACTGGTCTGGTTACATTCTCAACCAATAATACCGTAGGTACAACGACCTATTCCTGGACAAATAATACCACAAGCATTGGTCTGGCAGCCAGCGGATCAGGGCCGACTATCCCTGCCTTTACGGCGTTGAATACAGGAACGGTACCGGTAATTGCCACTATTACAGTAACCCCCACTTTCACTAACGGAAGCATAAGTTGCCAGGGACCAACGCAGAGTTTCTCAATCACTGTAAATCCAACCCCAACGGTAAACAGTGTATCCACATTGTCTGTCTGCAGCGGAAAGGCAATGAGTACTTATCAACCTACGTCAGCTGTTGCAGGGACAATTTTTACCTGGACTGCCGTAAATAGTGTTGGTACAGTCACCGGTTTTACTCCAAGCGGTTCGGGATCTATTCATGATCTTCTGACCAATACCGGAGTTGGTGACGGGCAGGTCAATTACATCATCACTCCAACTGGCCCTGCTCCAACCAATTGTGTCGGACCCACTTTTGACCTGCAAGTGAATGTAATCAATTGTAATTCGTCAATTGGTGTTGCGAAACAATTGGTAAGTATGACCAATAACGGGGACGGAACATTTACTGCCTTGTTCAATATTCGTGTTCAGAACTATGGAAATATAGTGTTGGATGGTGTCCAGGTTACTGAGAATCTGACTACTGCATTTGGGGCAGCAAATTATGCCGTTCTGGGATTGACCAGCACCTCATTCGCCGTAAATACTTCATTTACAGGAGTAGGAAATTTGCTGGATAATACGGCCACTTCCAATATCCTGGCAATAGGCGCTTCTACAGATATAAGACTCACGGTCAAAATATTAAGTGCTGGAAGCTATTTAAATACAGTGACGGCAACCTCAACTACAAACGGAGCTACGGATATTTCCCAGAATGGCAGTGATCCTGATCCTGATGGAGATGGTGATCCTAACGGCCATAGTGACCCTACTCCTGTAGTGACAGGTTGTTCACCGGTTATGACTGTAACAGCCAGCAATGGTACCATGTGTCATCCGAATATTACCTTCAACCAGACATATCAGACTGTAGCAACAGCTGCAAATTATTCAAGCCTCCTTTGGACCACAGACGGAACAGGTACATTTAGCAGTACTACAGCATTAACCCCAACTTATACTCCAAGTGCTTCTGACGTACAGGATGGACAGGTTGCGCTAACTCTTACTGCCCTTAGCGGAGGAGTATGTCCAAATGTGACTGCTACAATGATCCTGACTATCTGGACTCCACCCACAGTCGGAGTGACCAGTGCAACCATTTGTGCGGGTGATTCTTATGCCGTAACAGGAGCTACTGCCACAAACTTTTCAAGTCTCAGTTGGGCAACAAGCGGAACAGGAACATTTAACAATACCAATACGCTTAATCCGACCTATACCCCAAGTACAGGAGATATTACTGCAGGAACAGTTAATCTTACCTTAACTGCTCATAAGAATCCTGCTTCGGCCAATACCTGTAATGATGCCAGTGCCACAATGGCGTTGACCATTACGGCTACACCGACGGTAAATGCCGGCTCAGATGCAACAATTTGCGCATCTTCTTCGACCTATACATTAATCGGAACTGCAACGCATTATGCATCTTTGCTCTGGACTACCAATGGCACCGGAACCTTTACAGGGGGAACCACACTCGGTGCCGTTTACACACCGAGTGCTGCCGATATCGCTACCGGACAGGTACAGTTAACCCTGACCGCCACCGGCAACGGAAGTTGTCCGGCCGTTAGTGACTTTATGGTATTGAATATCTGGCCTGCTGCGACGGCATATGCTGGTCCGAATACTTCAATCTGTTCAGGCAACCCGTTTGTATTAACAGGGGCAACAGCGACCAATTACTCGTCTCTCACCTGGACAAGCGCTGGTGGAACCTTTGACAATAACCATGCCTTGAACCCAACCTTCACCCCGACAACCAACGGGCCAATTACTGTAACCTTAACAGCCACTGCATTAAACGCTTTATGTTCGGATGCATCATCTTCCATGATCCTTACGGTAAGAACGCCGATGGTTTTGACGGCGCCAGTTGTAGTAAATGCAAATTGTCAGGGTGGTATCTCCGGAGGAGTTACACTGGCGGTTACCAGTGGCGGCACGAGTCCGTTTACCTACAGGTTGAGTACGGGTGCAAGT
>TBL_comb47_HYPODRAFT_10002983_pt1 | contig 20414 bp, 15 predicted proteins | sample TroBogypolimnion_40_FD_10682 | JGI IMG/M metagenome (IMG submission 10682) | reverse complement strand
CAAATGGCCACCAGCAATACCATTATGCAGACCCTGGTCAGCAACGAGATGAGGGGTCGGGTGATGAGTTTTTATACGATGGCTTTTATGGGTACAGCTCCCTTTGGCAGTCTGCTGGCAGGAAGTTCAGCAAAGTTTATTGGAGTGCCTTCTACCATTCTGATTGGTGGCATATCCTGTATTGCAGGGGCAATTTTCTTCACCCGCAAGCTTCCTGAAATAACCAAAGCGATAAATGTGCACAACAAAAAAGAAGGAATATATGGCTGACATTGAAAAAGAAAAAGAAATGGGTCATGATGCTGTAAAGAATCTGCAACCCATCCGCTTGTTAAAGCCAGTGTTTGATCAGGAGGGAAATCTTCAGCAGGCACTGGAGAACAGGCAGACGATCAGGGATATAAGTGATCGTAAACTGTCGCTTCAGGAGCTTTCCAATCTGCTTTGGGCCGCAGGAGGGGTAAACCGTACAACGGGTCCCTTTGGCATACCCGGCAGAACAGCAGCATCAGCCAGCAACTCTCAGGAAATAGATATTTATGTGGCTATGGAAGAAGCCACGTACTGCTATGATGAAATTCATCACCAACTGGTACCGGTTATCGGTGAAGATATGCGCAGGATGGCCATTGGGGCCGGACAGGCCAGCTTCGGGGATCGGGCGCCGGTTCGCCTCATTTATGTAGCAGATATCCATAAACTGGCTTATACTTCCGGTTATCAGGAGCCAGGCCTTCAGGATACTGAAGTCCAAAAGTCCTATTACTTTGTTGATACCGGTCTTATAGCCGGAAATGTTTACCTGTTTGCCGCTTCGCAGGGGCTGGCCTGCTGGTTTCATAACTGCAATAAACCCGGACTTGCAGGGAAATTAAATTTACGATCTGACCAACGGGTTCTCTTTGGCCAGACCGTTGGATACCCGATAAAAAACAACTAAAATACTGATTATGGAAATGAACGATGAATTGAAAGAAATATTGAATCCGTGCAAAACAGCACTCTTGATCTGGGATGTACAAAACATGCTGGTGCAGAATATTTTTGATACCGAAGAATTCTTAGTCCACACCAATAAGGTAATCTCATTGGCAAAGAAAAACAATGTGCCGGTGATCTTCTCGAAAATCACTCCGCTTCCGGAGCGGTTCGAGTCTCCGGTTCGCAGATATTTTATGAAGAAGAGGCTTATGTCCCTGAAGCCGGTACCTAATGCATACGAATTAACCATCGGGCCAACGGATACGGATGTCGTGATTCCAAAGAATACGGCAAGCATGTTTATTGGTACTAATTTCGAAATGCTTCTGCGGAACGCGGGTATAACGACTCTTGTAATAACCGGTATTGCTACGGAATTTGGAGTCGAATCTACAGCCAGGGATGCTGCAAACCGTGGATTCTTCCCGGTAATCATCAGCGATGCAGTTTCCTCTTACAATCCGGAAGCACATTTCAGGTCGCTTGAAAATCTAAAGGCACTGACAATCCTCCTGACGACAGAAGAATTAAGCTTGCTTTGGAATACAAAGGATTGATTGAAGAAAAAAGACTAATAGCAATAATATTATTAGATTTGGAATTAATCCATTTGTACATTGATTAGTCTATAACTGATATAAATGTTTAATTTTGCAGCAGAAATTTCTCCTATTACCTGAATATATGAATTCTAACCGATCAACCTGGACAGGCCTAAGCCTAGTTGCCTTATTACTCTTTGCCTGTACAGCCAAAACACCTGAATCACAAAGTGCAAAGCAAAAACTCAGCAAACTTAAAGTAGAAGCTTTCATTGTAAAGTCCTCCGTATTGGAACAATCCATTACCATTTCGGGAACGATAAAGCCCTTTGAAGAGACTGTGATCATGCCTGAGGTTCCGGGGCGTGTGGTAGCAATAAACCTGCAGGAAGGCAAAACTGTGAAAAAGGGAACGGTTTTGATTGAGCTTTTCAACGATGATTTAAAGGCTCAGTTGCGGAAGTCCCAGGCTCAGCTTCAGATTGCAGAAGAAACATTGAAACGTCAGAGTGAACTGATCAAAGTGAATGGCATCAGCCAGTCGGATTATGACCAGGCGCAGTTGGAGGTAAAATCAATCACTGCAGACATCGAAGTGCTGAATGTCCAGATTGGAAGAACAAAAATAAAAGCTCCTTTTGACGGTACGGTCGGGTTAAGAAATGTAAGCCTGGGCGCACAGGTCTCGACAACTACAGCTTTGGTTACCCTTCGTGAAGTGGACAAGCTGAAGCTGGATTTCAGCGTTCCCGAGAAATACAGTAGTGAAATTAAGCCCGGAGCCAAAGTACAGTTTACCATACAGGGTGGAAATGAAAAATACGATGCTGAAGTGATTGCCTCAGAACAAGGCATCGAGGCTGACACCCGAAATCTGAAAGCGCGCGCGCTAATACAAAACCCTTCACCAACACTTACTCCAGGCGCTTTTGCAACGGTTGAGCTTCAGCTTAAAAAGATTAACGAGGCATTAATGGTTCCGACACAGGCGATTATCCCTCAGGAGAAAAATAAAAGCCTGATTGTGGCCAATCATGGTAAAGCTAAATTTGTAATCGTGAAGACAGGCATACGAAAGGCTTCTAACATTGAGGTCGTGAGTGGGATTAATCCGGGGGATACCATTATCACGACCGGACTACTGTTTCTCAAACCGGGTTCAGTATTGAAATTTTCGACCGTTAAAAGAGATTCGATATGAACATATCCGATTTTTCGATCAAGCGTCCGGTAGCTTCTATCGTGATGAGTTTGATTATCATCTTATTTGGGGTTGTCGGATATAATTTTCTGGGGATCCGTTTGTATCCTGCCATCGATCCGCCAACCATTAATGTACAAACCTCCTATTCAGGCGCCAATCCGGAGATCATGGAATCGCAGATCACGGAACCACTCGAAAAGGCGATCAACGGGATCGAAGGGGTCAAATCCATTTCATCGGGATCAGCCATTGGAAGCAGCAATATCACCGTAGAATTTAATGTTGGGGCTGATCTTGAAAGGGCAGCAAACGATGTACGTGACAAAACTGCACAGGCAATCAGAAGCTTGCCCATGGACATTGATGCCCCTCCGGTAGTGAGTAAATCGGATGCCAACAGCGACCCAATCATTACCCTTGCCGTACAGAGTACAACCATGAATGCCTACGAACTGAGCGATTATGCTGAAAACATACTTCAGGAGAAATTTCAAACCATTCCAGGCGTAAGTTCTGTCGGTTTGTACGGGCAAAAACGTCCTGCCATGAGGCTTTGGCTAAATCCGGATAAAATGGTTGCCTATAACGTGACCGCACAGGATGTTTACACAGCAGTGAATAAAGAAAATGTAGAGTTGCCCGGAGGAAAAATCAGGGGTAATGCCACTGAGCTTATTGTAAAAACCTACGGAAGATTAGTCACTGAAGAAGATTTTAATAATATGATTATCCGGCAATCGGATGATCAGATTATACGTTTCAGCGATATTGGCAATGCCGTGCTCGGCCCTGAAAATGAAGAAACAGGAGTCAAGCTTAATGGTGCAGATGGAATCTCGCTGGCCCTTATTCCTCTGCCCGGTGCGAATGCGATACAGATTGCAGATGAGTTTTTTATACGGCTCAAAGAAGTCAATAAAAATCTACCTTCAGGACTGATTATCGATGTTGGATATGACCGTTCAAAGTTTGTAAGACAGTCGGTACAGGATGTTACAGAGACTGTTTTTATCGCTATTGTATTGGTGGTGATCATCATCTTCCTGTTTTTCAGGGATTGGATCATTGCTCTTCGCCCTTTGATTGATATTCCGGTATCGCTTATTGGTTCCTTCTTTATCATGTATATTTTCGGGTTCTCCATCAATGTGCTCACCTTGCTGGCCGTTGTTTTGGCCACGGGGCTGGTTGTTGACGACGGTATTGTGGTCACAGAGAATATCTTTAAGAAAAGGGAGGCAGGCATGGATAAATGGAATGCTGCACTCTATGGTACACGCGAGATATTTTTCGTAGTTATTTCAACTTCACTTACACTGGCCGTTGTATTTATACCGGTGATATTCCTTCAAGGGTTTACAGGCCGGTTATTCCGTGAGTTTGGAATAGTCCTGGCCGGAGCTGTACTTATTTCTGCTTTTGTTTCATTGACACTCACTCCGGTTTTAAACATCAGACTTGGCGGATCAAAAATTGGTCATTCACGTTTTTACCACAGGACAGAACCTTTCTTTGTGGGATTAGATCAGGGGTACCGGCGATTGTTGGGCTATTTCATGAAACGCAAATGGGCTTCGATTGCAATCCTGGCAGCTTGTTTTGCTCTGGTATATATGCTTTCAAAAGTCATTAAAACAGAACTTGCACCATTGGAGGATCATAGTATTATCCGGGTGGCACTTACAACACCTGAAGGAACAGACTTTAATGTAACTTCTGACCTTGTTGATCGTTTTGCACAACAGGCCATTGACAGTTTACCGGAAGCAAGGTTAGTTTATGCAAGAATGGGTGGTGGTAGTACTAACACAGGAGGTATCAATATTTTTCTAAGTGAACCCAATGAACGGAAGGCTACTCAGCAACAGATATATGATAAACTTGCCAGAAAGTATAAACAAAATTCGGACGCCCGCATTATACCAAGCCAGGAACAGACCATTACAACCTCGCTTGGCGGCGGCGGAGCATTACCTGTTCAGTTTGTTATTCAGAACTTAGATTTCGATAAGATACAAGAAGCATTGCCCCGTTTTCTGGATGAAGCCAGAAAAGATACGGTATTCAGTAATGTGGATGTCAACCTGAAATTCAATAAACCGGAGATTAATCTGAAAGTCGATCGAATGAAAGCCACTAACCTTGGCGTTAATGAAGTCGATATCTCGAATACCTTACAACTGGCGCTTAGCGGCGGCAGATACGACTATTTTTTAAGGAATGGGAAGCAATACCAGGTCATTGGGCAGGTTGAACGTCCCGAACGCAATAAGCCTGCCGATTTAACTTCGCTTTACGTTAGAAACAGGAGTGGACAGTTAATCCAACTGGATAATCTGGTTAAAATGGAGGAAAACAGCAGTCCCCCAACTCTGTATCATTTCAACCGTTATAAATCTGCCACTGTTTCAGCCTCACTTGCCGAGGGCCATACTTTAGGGGAAGGTATTGCCGAAATGAATAAAATTTCGAAGAAGGTATTGGATGAATCCTTTCATACCGATCTGTTTGGTTCATCAAGGGATTTCGCGGAAAGCAGTTCAAATATATCCTTTGCCTTGATATTTGCTTTAGTGCTTATCTATCTGATTTTGGCCGCACAGTTTGAAAGTTTCCGCGATCCGTTCATCATCATGTTAACCGTTCCTTTAGCCATTGCCGGGGCTTTACTATCGCTCTGGATATTTGGCAAGACCTTGAATATCTTCTCGGAAATCGGTATAATCATGCTTATTGGACTGGTAACAAAAAATGGGATATTGATTGTTGAATTTGCAAATCAAAAGCGCAAACTTGGGTTGAGTATACCTGAGGCAGCCTTCGAAGCTGCAGTGGCACGTTTACGTCCAATCTTAATGACTTCACTGGCCACTATCTTTGGTGCCATGCCGATTGCACTTGCCTTGGGTGCAGGGGCTTCAAGTCGTGTCCCATTGGGGATTGTTGTAGTAGGCGGATTACTTTTTGCACTGATTCTTACTCTTTTCGTCATTCCAACCATGTATGTTTTTATGGCGGATAAGAAGATGGAACATGAATTTACGGAGAAAGAATTGGTTCATATTGAAAATGATCAGGTAGCGCATTAAACGCTACCCGTATAAATAAAATCAATGAGAAAAGGAGTTTTAATACTTATCCTGTCGATTGGGTTTGTACCTGTACTATTCGCACAAAAACTGATTACGGTGGATAATGCAGTTGGAATTGCACTAAAGAACAGCTACGATATTTTGGTTTCCAGGAACGATGCAGACATCGCTAAGATGAATAATACTGCAGGGAATGCAGGTATGTTGCCTACTGTTGCAGCCAATGGGTCTGACAATTACTCCGTTAATAATTCGTATATCAAACAATACCCTGTCAGTGAAATCAATTCTTCGAATGTCAGTTCAAATGCTGTCAATGCGAATATACAACTTAACTGGACCTTGTATGACGGGGGCAAAATGTTTGTTACTAAAAACAAACTGAACGAAATTGAAGCATTGGGTGGGCTTCAGTACCGGACCCAGATAGAACAAACCGTATATGATGTAGTAGTTGCCTATTTCAATGTGGTCAAACAGCAGCAGCAACTTGTCTCGTTCAATAAGGTGATTTCCTATAATCAGGAAAGGGTCACCATTCTGCAAACCAGTTTTAATGCTGGTTCGACAGCCAAAAATAACCTGCTGCAGGCTAAGATCGACTTAAATGTTTCGAAGGAGAATTCGATTGCTCAGCAGAGCATCATTATTTCTTCTAAACGAAACCTCAACCAGATTCTTAGCCTGAATATTGACTCAACAGCCTATGATGTGATTGATTCAATTCCGCTTATGTATAAACCGAATAAGGCAGACCTGCTTAATAAGATCTACACCAATAACACCAATGTATTGAGCTTTCAGAAGGAAATTGATATTGCAAAACTGAGTGTCGATGAATTCAAAGCCAATCGGTTACCTAAGGTTAATTTTAATACCAGTTACAATTTTCAGTACACCAACAATTCTTCGGGGACGACCTTGCTTAGCAGATATTATGGTCCGCAGGTTGGCGGGAGTATCTCTATCCCGATTTTTCAGGGAGGTAATACCAACCGTTTGATTGCTACATCGGAGATTCAACTCGAATCGGCACATTACAATCTGGAAAATAGCAAGATTCAGGTTAATACTCAGCTTAAGAATGCATTGACAGACTTCGAGAACCAGGAACACCTGCTTGCTATTGAAAAGGAAAATACGGATCTTGTAAAGGAAAACCTTGAAATCTCTATGCAGCGTCTTCGTTACGGACAAACCACCGCACTGGAAGTCAGGCAGGCCCAGCAGAGCTATGAGGACTCCTTTACTCGTCTGATCAACTTTAAATACAATTTGAAGGTTGCTGAAACCAAACTTAGACAATTGATCGCAGAGTTATAGGTCATAGGATACTCAGTCAACATATTGGCAATTCAGATGTTTTAAATCATGATCTCATTTTTATAAGAATCTCAACAATGTCGAAACTCTTCTCACCTCTAAGTATAAAAGGAATCACGTTTAAAAACAGAGTAATCATTTCACCGATGTGCCAATATTCTTCTGTTGATGGATTTGCAAACGATTGGCATTTGGTGCATCTGGGCAGCCGGGCTGTTGGCGGAGCCTCCTTAATTATTCAGGAAGCAACAGCCGTTTCTCCTGAAGGACGCATTACTCCTGCTGATTTGGGTATCTATAAGGATGAACATATTGAAAAGTTACAAAGCATTAACCGGTTTATTCATCAGAACGGTTCGGTGGCTGGTATTCAACTTGCACATGCGGGAAGAAAAGCAAGTTGCGCCACTCCAATAAACGGAAGCAAACAGCTCAAGCCTGACGATGGTGGCTGGAGGACAGTTTCACCGTCAGCTATCGCCTTTAATCCGGATGACGAAGCTCCACAGGCTCTGGATGCTGAGGGAATTAAAAAAGTAATTAGTGATTTTAAATCTGCAGCCAATAGGGCTGTTCAGGCAGATTATAAAGTTGTGGAAATACATGCGGCACATGGATACCTGATTCACCAATTTCTTTCGCCATTAAGTAATCGCCGGACGGATAACTATGGGGGTAGTTTTGAGAACAGGATACGCCTGCTTCTGGAAATTGTAAATGCCGTACAGGAAGTATGGCTTCAAAACCTTCCCTTGCTGGTTCGCATATCAGCTACCGACTGGGCAGAAGGAGGCTGGAATATTGAAGAGGCGGTACAGCTCTCAGCCCTCTTAAAACAGACGGGTGTCGATTTGATTGATTGTTCTTCGGGTGGACTGGTCCCTTATGCAAAGATTCCGCTTGGACCCGGATATCAGGTTGCTTTTGCTGAGCGGATTAAAAAGGAAGCCGGGATCCTGACCAGTGCAGTTGGTATGATAACAGAAGCGCAACAGGCCGAAGATATTCTGGCCAAGGAACAGGCTGATCTTATCCTGATTGCCAGGGCTTCGTTAAGGGATCCCTATTTTGCACTTAACGCTGCAAAGTATCTGAATGATGATATTGCATGGCCATTACAATATCAAAGAGCTAAATTATAATCAGAAAACTTCTGACACAGATCAATTAAATGAACTGATATAAGTAAAGACCCTATTGCAGATAGCTTACAAATCTATTCGGCCATTTGAAACTCATCCAATGCCTTTTGAAGAGTTTCTTTAAATACGACAGAGTCCTGAGCACCGCTTATTGCATATTTCCGGTCCATTATAAAGAAAGGGACTCCGCGGACACCTAATTGCCTGGCCTCTGCTACGTCACTATTCACTTCACTGGAATACTGGTCTGTTTTAAGCACCTGGATGACCTCCTCTTTGGGAAGTTCTGCTTCCGTTGCCAAACGGATCAAAGTCGCGTGATCGCTCATTAACTCCCCTTCCGTAAAATAGGCTTTAAAGAAACGTTCTTCAAGCTCATTGGTCATGTTGTATTTTTTGGCAAGCTGAATAACCCGATGGGCATCAAAAGAGTTGGCTATCCGGGCTTTTTCGAAATGATAATCCAGACCTATAAGACTGGCAGCTTTGGTCATGTTATCGTGAACCATCACTGACCACTCCCTGGTTTGACCTTTCAGCTCAGCGAGGTAGGAATAAACATCCATATCAGATTCGGCCTTCTGTTTGGGATTTAACTGATAGCTATGCCATATCACCTCGACATCATCTTTACGGGATAGGGAATTAAGGGCAGTTTCAAATTTCCGTTTCCCAATATAGCAGAATGGACACATCACATCACTCCAGATTTCAACCTTCATTTTTTCTTGCATGGCTTCTTCTATTTAAACATGCATCTGAAAACAGATGGAAGCATCTTAAGTTCAATAAATACGAATTACATTATTACGAATTACACGAATTAAAACGAATTACACGAATTATTGAATGGAATGATCAGGAAGGTTAAAATGGAAGACTGATCCTTTTATCTCTTCACTTTCTGCACATATTCTTATGCTTTGTTTTTCAATTGAATCTTTGCACAAGAACAATCCAAGTCCTGTGTTGGGTTCGCCTTCTGTACCTGTCCTGCTGGTGAATGCATCGACAACTGCAACTCTGCTGGATGTAAAAGGGGTTGAAGTCCGGATAAAAGATCAAAGAATAGAGTATCACTAAATTAATTGCATTTTTTTCTTTGATTTGTCTTGCAGCTGAATTGAGATTACTATTTTTATCCTTTGGAATTAAATCAACTTTACAAATAAACCATTCAAACTATGCAAAACAGGAGAAAGTTCTTACAGGTTTCGGCTGCAGGATCACTTGGTATGATGCTATTGGGTACTGCCGGATGCAAACCAACGGTTGTCGACCGCAAAACATTCGGAGTTGGGTTACAGATGTACACCATTCGCGATGCCATGACTGCCGATGCTTTAGGGTCATTAAAAAAAGTATCTGCCCTTGGATATAAAAATCTTGAACTGGCAGGTTATGCCGATGGCAAATTCTATGGCTTTGCGCCTGCAGAATTCAAAAAAATAGTCAATGATCTGGGAATGGATGTAGTAAGTAGCCATACCAATGTTGAGGCAGCCGGAGTTACTCTGGATAATGCAAAGATAATGGCAGACAAACATGCTGAATTGGGCGTTAAATATTGCATTCAGCCCTGGATTGAAGAAAAGGATCGTAACATTGAAACTTACAAAAGAATGATTGCCAACTGGAATGAAGTGGGTAAAATTATGAAAGCTGATGGAATTCAGTTTGGCTATCACAACCACAATTTTGAGTTCACCAATCTCAATGGAGTTGTTCCTTACTTCGACATCTTCATGCCGGAAATGGATAAGGACCTTATCACCATGGAGCTTGATCTGTTCTGGGCAACGAAAGCAGGACAAGATCCTGTGGCAATGTTTAACAAGTACCCTGGCCGATTCCAGAACCTGCATTTCAAAGATATGAGGACCAAAGAAGCACCATTTTTCACCATCATTAAGGATGATATCTGTGCTGTTGGGGTAGGGGTCATTGATTTCAAAAAAATCTTTGCTGCAAAAGAGATTGCGGGAATGAAATACTTGTACGTCGAAGATGACAATCAGGGAAATGGTAAAACATTTGAAACTCTGGAAACCAGCATCAATAATATTTGCACCAAAATAGAGGTATAACCGGATAAGAAGCTTTTCCAAAGCTTGATTCCAAACTATAAAGCTTTGGAAGAGTTTAATATTGAGGGTTCAGATCGTAGGATTTGGACCCTTCTTCTTCAAATTGTTCAGTTTAGTACAAACAAATGAAAAATAAACACATAGACACATAGGACACATAGAAATATTTAAAGTAACATTTAAACTATGTGCCCTATGTGTCTATGTGGTTAAAAATATAAACAGGAGAATGAAGTGTACTCAAACCCGGGAAAATGAATAGCTTATGTTTGACGATGAGAATGAAATGAATGTCGAAGAACTCTCCCTTTATAAAAAGGGAGAGGAGATTTATGAAGTGGTTGATCATATCTGTCAGCTTATCCCGGATGATAACGAAATGTTGGGGTTTGTTAAAGGGGTGATGCTCGAAGACGCCATGCTATTAACGGTAAAAGTGGCCGGGGCTCATGGTGGACAGTTGTACGATATCAAGATGGAAGCTGCAGCCATTATCCGTAAAGCCGCACGTGAATTAATGCTTCAAAACCACTCCCTTGAGATGTTTGGTTTTGAACATGTCGAATACTTTCAGATTGTCAGGGATCTTCTGGAAGAATACAGGTTTTTGTTTATTGACTGGGTTGCAAAATTCGATCCTACTGATTACATCATCGACCGGTGGGGGCTTTTCAATCCTGCAGGTGTTGGTCCGTTTGACCATGACCCGGATGATGATATTCCATTTGACGGGTTCGATGATCTGTAAACGAACCTGACTTTGCAGTATATCTTTTAAAAGTGTACCCCGGAAACGTATACCCATTTCTGGTCTTCACGCTTAAAGAGTGACTTCTCGTGTATTTCCTGCATTCTCCCATCTTCTATATACAGGGCGCGGAATTCAACGTATCCTGTATCATCTGTAATTTCTCCACCCTGAGTATTTAGAATGACCAGTCCCATCCATTGAACTGATTCTGCCCATTTTTTGATCTGTATACGCTCCTTTAGTGGTCGGGTGTCGGAATGATGGCTTTGCATCAGGTAATCCACATTAGCCGTTGTAAAGGCCACATAACGCGACCTCATCAACTCAAGACAGGTTGTCGCCTCTCGCTTGCCACTAATTATTAATCCGCAGCATTCAGAATAACTAAGGGGCATTCCGCAAGGACAGGGTTTGTTCATATTCGTATCCGATTTCATTTCCAAAGTCCGAACCGGGAGCTACTATTCACTTCCTTTTATTATGAGGTGACCTCTTACTTTATGCATAAAGATCTTCTTTAACTTTCAATGCTTCCCACTAAAGGTGCCAATTGTTCCCCTTCAGTTATTTTCCTGAAGGTTGATAATCGAACCACTTAAAAGAGGCTTTTGCATTAGTTTTGCTTCCATTCCCGGTGGCAAACAAACCAATATAGTTTCCTGTAAATCCACCGGCTACCTCCGACGAAAGAAAATAAGTGTCGCATTTGCCCAGTTCTTTATATTCATCGTTTCCCTGGGCATAGAAGAAGGTATAGAAATCGCGTGATCCAACGACCTTCAGTTTTACACTGCCCGATTTTAAGTTCACTGATTTCCCTGAAGTAAAAGAAAATCCGCCCAGACGATTGGAGATACCCAGTACCTTTTTCCCACCCTTATTTTTTACGGACAGTTTGTAGTGATGCGAGTTATTCATCAATACAGTCAACCCGGCTTCGTCGTTTTCTCCTGAAGGATTGAAATCCATTTCAGTCGAGGCTTCAAAGTTAAAATGCTCCTGGCGACGTCCAAGGAAGGTAGGTGTATCAGCCCAATCCAATCCAACTTCCGTAGCTTTCAAGGTTAAATAACCTTTCTTTTCAGCAAACGAATAATTCTCACGGACAGGGTTACGCAGGTAATTCCATTCGAAGCCCAACTTAGGGTTATCGAATTCAACGCGTTTGTAGTCTTTCTTTACAGGAACCTGTGGCAATGTTTTGACCTTCATTTCCAGATCAATTGTGCCGTTGCCATTCACTACAGGCCAGCTGTTTTCGGTCCAGACCACCGGAGCAAGATAGGTTTCGCGACCCATGATATGGTATCGTCCTTTGGCCGGACGGAAAGCAAGGCAAACCATCCACCAGCTTCCATCTGCAGCCTGAACCAGGTCGGCATGACCGGTTCCCTGGATAGGTGCATCCTCTTTTTCCTCGTCAGCATGAGTCAATATCGGATTGGCCGGATTACTCATGTATGGCCCCATCAACTCTTTGCTGCGGGCAATGGTGATTTTGTGACCATATTCGGTCCCACCTTCTGAAATCAGCAGGTAATACAATCCGTCTTTCTTATAGATGTGTGGTCCTTCAGCATAACGTCCTCCTGTACCTCGCCAGAGGTGATGTATTTCACCGATACGTTTCCCAGTCTTGATGTCAATCTGGCTCATCTGGATCCCCATTTTTCCATCATTATTGCACACATATGCATTCCCGTTTTCGAAAAAGAGGTCTGGATCAATGCCTGTAGTTTCCACCTTTATTGGTTCAGACCATTCACCCGCAGGATTAGTAGCAGTGACCATGAAATTGCCGAGTCCGGTAGTGTTGGTTGTGATCATGTAAAATATGCCCTCGTTGTAACGAATAGTTGTTGCATAAATTCCACCGGAGGAATAACATTTATTTAAAGGTAGCTGCGAATCACGCGTCAGACAGTATCCGATTTGTTCCCAATTTACAAGGTCTTTACTGTGGAAGATGGGTACGCCGGGAAAATATTCAAACGAGCTGTTTACGATGTAGAAATCGTCACCTACCCGGCAAACACTTGGGTCGGGATGGAAGCCCGGAATAATGGGATTCTGATAGCTATTTTGGCCAAAACTGCCTGATGAAATACCAATAGAAACAAGAATAAAGAATAAAGGGAAAAGCTGTTTCATCGTTAATAAGTTTTATTAATTTCTAAAGATAAAAGTAATCCGTAAGAGTAAATCAATGAGTTGTTTGTTTAATATGATTTGCTTATTCTGCCATAAACCTGGAAGTGATTTGTTGCGTGTGGTTTGACAGGTTGAGCAGATAGACCCCTTTGGGCAATCCAATTCGTAGATGACTGGTATGTGATGTTTCATCCACTTGTTTTGAGAATACCGTTCGCCCTGTCATATCTGTAATTTCAATACGTGTATATGCAAATCCTGAATCAATCGTAATTTCTCCTTTGGCCGGATTAGGGTATATTTTCACCGGATCGTTCTTCAGTTTTAATGTTTCTGCCGAAGCAGTGTTGTTCTGGATAAAATCAAATGACCTAAGCTTAAACAATTTTGCAGTTCCGGTCCCAACAAAACGAAGATAGACATCATGACGACCTGTTGAAGGGGTTACTGCAGAAGTAAAAGTATTGAAGGTATTCAAACTGCCTGTACTATTGATTTTACATTCACCCATTTTTATTCCTGTTGCAATTGAATCGAGCCATATTTCAACAGTACCGCCAAGTGTTGAGGCAGCAGAAATCTCTATCTGATCTGCAGATTTCTTATACTGGTCGTTACCAAACTCAACTCCTGCATATAAGGCCCAATCCTGATTGTGGATGTTATCCAGGTCTAAAATACCATCCGAAGATTTTATGTTGTTTGTTCCCCATTGATTGGCCGGACACTCTGCCATGATGGGTGTATAGGCATCACGATAGATGTACAGATCGAAATCAGCCGTCTTCTTTTGTGCATAGAGTCCCTGACGGTTACCGATCCAACCGTTATAATCGGGTTGGGTCTTATCTAATGCTGAAACATCGATTGATTGGCCGACTTGCGCCCAAACAGTGCCGTCACTGCTGTAAAAAGCAGTAAGGTTATGGCTTTTACGCACCAACTTTAACCATAGAATATTCCCGATGGTATTTGGTGCTTCATAATAGGTAGTTCCAAATGAGAAGCTAATTACTTTTGCTCCGTTATTGAATGTAGAATATAGCTTCGCATTTACATTTGCAGTTCCATCCAGTCCATTGGTTATTCTTAATCCAGCCTCCTGACCAACAGCCAAAGCATCAAAATCAAGCCTGGTGATTAGTGAATAAGCATGTTCAGCATCATTCTTAAACATGTGCTTCTGAGCTGTACCAGGCTTTAACCTGAACCATCCCGGACGTTCAGTTAAAGAGTACATGGTCGAAGGGGTTTTCCCGAAGAATTGCCATTCAACATTGATTAGTGAGGCATCAAAGAAATCAGATTTGGGAACCATCCATGGAATTCCATTGCTTGGCAATTTTGGTGCCGTTAAAGGACTATTGACCGGCCATTGTATTGTAGGTTTCCCAGCGGTACTCCAGGTTACGGGACACAATAAACCTTGTCGTCCCTGGCTGTGCCATTCGTCGATTGACCAGGTAAATTCCCATGAATGCATAATGGCCCAATACGTATTGTCGTCTATCGCTACAGGGTATGAACAATGGTTTGGACCATAAAACAAGGAACTCGAATGATCAGCAGTACTGAAAATATCTCCCAGCACTTCCCATGCCGTCTTGTCACTAATCAAGGTTTTACTTCTGAATGCATATTCCCCACCGGCAGCATTCCCTGCCACGTAGTAATAATAGTAACCATCCTTTTTGCTCATCACCGGTCCTTCTGCCCAGCTATAAGGGTAGGTAGGTGCAGGGTTTATCCAGCTCAGATCAACCACTTCTCCGGTACATTGTCCGTTACTATTGAGTTTGTATATCTGATTCTTGTCCTGCCCTGATTTTGAAATTAAATACGCGGTACCGTCATCATCTACAAAGATTGAATTATCAATCCCGAGGTAAGTTGCGGTAGAGGGAATAGTCATTTTAACCGGTGTACTCCATGGCCCAAACGGGCTCTTTGATTTCACAAAATACATATCTCCGCAGCCAAAATAATCCCAATACGACCCTGCGAAAAAGGCAAGACATCCTCCCCAGATTCCTCCTGCCGAAACTCCGTTCAGTTGACTCCAGTTCAGATCAACCGGATGGCTTGAAACCTCCCAATGTACCAGATCGGTTGAATGATAAATTAAGGCCGTAGGATTAAAAGCCGAGCCTGTTGTAAAATAATCTTTCCCAGCCTTGAACAGATTGGGGTCGGGATGATCTCCCGGAATTACCGGATTCATATAGGTTTTAAACGAAGGCGACTGTCCAAATCCATAGATGCTGATCAGTAAAAATGTAAAGATCGCGACTGCCAATCCTGATCTTTGTATGAAGATTTTTTCTGAAACTATAGTTGAATTGCTTACTTCTTTTCTGTTACTCATTACTTTTACTTTTTGAATTCTTTGATCCCGATTACCCAGAGATAGATTTGCAAATGTATTGTATTTTGTACACTCATTCACCAAATTTCATTAAAGTCTGTCAAAGAACTCCCTCTAATCCTGAACCAGTACCTGTAAAGGGTTCGGTTTCAAGATGAAATCCAGCCTGCTAAAGCTTGTCGGGCATGTAATCCATCAAATCCTTACGACACGAGATTTCCAATTGCAAAAGAGATAGTTGATCAGCCTTTTCTCTTTGAACTTTATGTGCGTAGACACTTATTCGACATTTATTTCATCAGTAAATAATTTGTTTTTTAATTTCCGGATGGAACTCACATGTTGTTGAAAATTATTTTCATTGGTGATTGTGTTGACGCCAACATGTTCGTTTCATAAATGTAAATACGAAATCGCTACAAAAAAAGATAGTGGTGAATTTTGCGTCCATATGGTATGTTTTGCTTAGCAGGATATTATACCTGTAGGATCAGGATACTCCATTTACTACGTTACCGCTATACGCTACTTGATGAAGAAGTGTAGCGGTATTTAGAAAATGCCGATTGAACCTCTGGCATCACATATTTAGGAAAATGTTGTAAAAGTGCATTCGATCCCTGCTAGATCGCACCTTTTTTGGAACATTGACCTTTCAATAAACATGCAAAACCTTCGGGTTTTGGGAAAACATTTTCTAAATAAACTCATGCTCATGGGAAAGGCATTCATGATGTTCAAAACATCACCAGCGACTATAAACTTTATTTTATCCGTAGATAATTTGTTTTTTAATTGCCGGATGGAACTCGCATGTGAGATATTCGCTTCGCGGATTTACACTTCGTTCCAATACATCCGTGTTTGTGTTTAACGAACATGCTCGTTTCATATCCGGAGAAGCAAGATAAAACCAATCACCGGAATTTATCCCAACAAGAACAATGCCATAACTAGGACAGTGGTAACATATCCTGCCGTTTAAAATACGAGTCTGCTTAAATGTTGTTAAATTCGGGCGATCCGATACCGGTTACGAAGGTGTCCTGGCAATAAGGAATATGACTTTGAACCCAAAATAGTGGTTCAGCTTTTACCTGCTTGTATGGTGAAAAAATCCCAGGTAAGAATGGAAATGATCCTTGTACCAGCGAGGATTTCCCAACCTGCCTAGTACCGATCGACGCATACTTTTAGAGTAAAACGACTTGAAAATCTGAACGCTGAAACCCTTAAGGACCCGTTCATAGAAATAACGCAGGTTTCTATAGGTATAATAAAAAACAGGTGAATTTTGGTTTAGGTCATGTTTAAAGCAAAAGATCTTTGATGCAAATGTTTCGGTTGGGTAAAACCGTTTAGGAAGGCCGAGCGACTTACCTGCAAAGACAAAATAGGTGATCGCCTTCTTTTTTGTTTTTATCTGATTGACAGTTGCCGATACATCTGTCTTTTTCGATAGCAGGTACAGGTCATAAATATCCCTGAAAGCCACTATTCCATAGGCATTTCCATTGTGGGAGAGTTGACAGTGGATAAAATTGTAGATTACCTTATGATTGTCGGAAAGTACGTAAGAGATAGCTTTGACCCGTATTGGAATCTTTTCTTTTTCAATCATTTCCGTGCTGAACCATTTTGAATAAGGTGGAGTAACCACCAGCCGGTGTATTTCAATGTTTACTCCGCAATTATCTTTAAACATACGGGGATAATGCATGAAACTTTCCACCTCGCCATAATAAGTTACTTCTGACCGGTAACCATCATTTTCGAGTATTTTCGCGGCACGCAAATAGTCCTTTTCGGGAACCAGCAAATCAATGTCGCCAATCATCCGTTCGCCAACATCGCTGTACAAACCTTCAAGCAAATTTCCGGCTCCCTTCAGGATGGTGGGAGTTATCTCATTTTCGTTCAGCAGACTTATTAATTCATCGAGTTGCTGCAGTATTTGTTTATTTCTAGCAAGGTTTAATTGGTAAATTTCCTCCCAAAAGGATGAAACTACTTCAGGTAATAGAGGGAGCAAATGATGGGTTTTGAACTTCAGGTAGATTGACGGCAGAATCAGATGATTGCTGCAAAGGCCGGTAAAACCTTCCCAATCCATTGATGGAGCGGATAGTTCTTCAATGATTGCATCCCTGAACTCCGGATGATCGTCCAGAACCAGACATTTGCCCGTAAAATAGAAAAGTTCCTTACTATTCATGATGCGACTTATTAAAAAAAAGCTCCGAAATTACTTGAATTTCGGAGCTTTTCAGATCAAAACTAGTTCCATCCAGGATTAGTCGGACCCCCGGCAGGTAAAGAACCCTCTGCCTGGGCATTAGTGCTAAGGAGCATCATCATGGTGGCAGCAGATACGGCTATTAACCCGGTCTTTTTGATCGCCTGCTTACGGGTGATCTTCTTTTGACCCAGATCGTCAATGGACTTCTTTGCTATTTCTTCAATCTTCTTTTTCATATCTTAATTTTTAACTGTTTATACCTGATAATTACTCATTGATAGGAATCTTGAATCCCTGAATTTTATCGTTATCCTTTACGAATAACATATAAATAGCAGTTTTGATGTTTGGAGTCTTGATCACATTTAAATTTCCGGCCTCCAAATTCTTTGTTAATACAAGTCGTCCCTGAACATCGTAGAGTGTGGCAACAGCCTGATTGCTTACATCACCTTTTACACGGATCTCAACGTTGCGGATAGCATAGGCGCTTAATTTGCCATTAAAATAAGCTTCACTCAGACCGGTGGTCTGATAAGAAGTATGGATCTGAAAACGATCGGCAACAACAGAATTAGCGTCAATGGTGGTTTTATAGACATTCTTCGAAAGATCAGTAAAGGTTTTATTTAGCTTATCTTCGAAAATAACTTTGCAATCGGAAGGCAGGTTGGTTAAATTGGTTGAAAACACAACATCTCCGCCCGCTTTGCTATCAATTCCAACAGGAATGATCATGCTGCTGAAATCGCTGTTTGGCAAACACTGAAGTCCAAAATCAATTCCATTGTCTAGAACAAGTTTGGTGTAGATATTCAGACCAATATCGCTTTTTAAAATACCGGCATCATAACCTTCATCTAAACCAGTTGTTGTTCCTGCAATAAATTTTATGCTGGTAGAAGCGCTAATGCTGTTGTTCAAAGCGCTCAACTTAATTTCAGAAAAGTCAGATGCTGATTTCAAAACGGCTCCATTGTCGTGAACCTCCATAGAAGGAGTAAAAGCAAGATTTGTTGCAGTGGCAGCTTTTACAAAGAAACCCTGACCAGCCTGAATATCTGTTGGACCATTTCCTAAATTTACAATATCATAGCTTGATCCGTTATAAATATATAAGGCAGTATAGTTCGTTTCAAATACTCCTGAACCCAGCAGACTTGCTTTGGTTACGGCGGCTGTGTATGGATTACCAACACAATTCCAGTTTGTACCGGCCAAAGTTAAACCAACATTAGTGTTCCCGGCATTTAAACTTCCGTTAAAACTAACAACTCCGGCGCCAGTAGAAGCAGCACGTAATAAATAACCTTTGCCAACAGTGATAGCATCAGGTGTGCCATTTGTAAAATAAGCGTTCCAGGAATTGTTTGCCATGTTATAATCGGTCATACCCCTTAAAGCACCAGGAGCCGTTGCAACGGTAGGATTAGCTGTTAAGAATCCTCCGACAGTCTGCCCCGATAGTGGCGAGGTTGCATTACGCCATGAAGAAGCTACCATATAACGTTGTACAGTTGCTGTACCTGCTCCGGTGGCAGCTCCGGCAATTAACGAACCGGTATTTGTAGCATTCGATTGAACAACCAACCCATTAGCAGTATTGTTCTCCAAACTTGCTGCGGTTAGCTGTCCTGTTGGTGGCACGGTTAAAGTTGCACCGGCGTGTATGCGAACTGCTGAAGCAAGTGAAGTTCCGGTTGTTGGAATAATTGCAGTGCCATCCCATATCGAAGTATTAAGAGCCGTAGTCCAGGCAGTACCTCCGCCAAATTGAGTCCAAGCTGAATTTGCATAAATTCTACCGACATAGGTGTCTAAAATACTTGGAGCATCAAGAATAGGATTATTATACCCGGCAAACCATGGATCGGCATCTAATTTATAAAATTGTTGCGCATCCATACTTGATTGTATAAAAGCGAGATCTGCAGTTCCGGTATTAGAAAGAATTCTTCCACTCACGCTGCAAATAGTTTGGTAAGAAGTAGTAAGTTCAACGAAATCGGCAGAAGTAGCGGAATTATTAACGACATTTACATCACCAGAATATCCAATATTCAAATGATAATTACCGGCTGTGCCAGTAATTGTCCTAACAATTCCATACATAGGATTATCTAGAGTATTCAAAGCATTAAAAGGTGCAACTTTTGTTACCACCCATTGGTTTGCGGTTGAAGAAAGCGTAGTGCTATTGAATGTGAAATAGGTCTGTCCTGACCATAAGTAAGTTCCAGAGACTGATGCTTTTACCTGGATATCAAATACGAAATTGCTATTAGGATTAGAATAAATAATTCTTGGATTTACCATCCTAAAAGAAATGTCTGTTCCTATTCCTGACGAAACAATCGTCAGAAGCAAACTAAAAGCTACCAATATAAGTCTAATTTTTTTCATATTTTTCTGTTTTAAGTAATGGTTAAAATATAATGTCGTATTTTATACCTATATTTTGCAAGACATCAAACAATCGTTCTTTGAGATTTTGAAAACAGAGATATGCATCAAAGCTCAGCCATTGATATTTAATT
>TBL_comb47_HYPODRAFT_10002980_pt1 | contig 20428 bp, 15 predicted proteins | sample TroBogypolimnion_40_FD_10682 | JGI IMG/M metagenome (IMG submission 10682) | reverse complement strand
TACAATTCCACCCCGTCGCATGCACGCACCAGACGCACGCGCACCTGCAAAAACGCAGCCAGCGGAGCAGACCTGGCTCGCCCGCCGCTCAAACCGGCATTCAATACGGTCACCTCCAAAATCGTGTCAACGACACTGTTGGTCGCCACATAACCGGTGGCTGATCGGCCGCGACGGGCGAATGCAAACGCGTCCAGCGGCACGACGGATTCCCGCGTTTTCTCGTGAATCAACCGCAGAATCTCGTTGTTCATCAACCGCTGAACGTCCGTTGCAAGGACGGCCTGATGCAACTTCGCCTCCGCTCGCTGCCGTTCTCGCACCGGCATTCCTTCCATATTGCCTGTGGCGGCTCCGACAAGCGATCCCACGGGAACGGCCACGCACCATACCAACACCGCAACTGCCACCCCTAACTCCCCGCCCCCTCCACCGACCTCAGCCCCGGCGGAGAGTCCCCATAGCGCACCCAAACCAGCACCGGTGGCCGTGGCGGCACTTGGGCTCATTGGTTTTTGGAGGAGCGAGTTCGTCAGGTTCCCAGCTCCAACAAAGCCGATCGTTCCCAGCTGCGCGCGCACCTCTTCCGAGGGTGGCGAAGGAATCGATTTCGCGCGAGGCTGGCTCGCGCAGCCCACACCCAGCAAAAAGACAAACGCCCACAGCGGAAAAAAACATTCCACCAGCCATGGCCATTTGGACGCTGATTGCCTCATCTCGACTGGGGGGACTGAGTTGAGGCGACGCATAAGTTTTGTTTAGTCAAGATTGTTTTTGATGTCCACTACAAATTTTGAACCGGGATCTGGGGGGCAGTTCCCGGTTGAGAAAACATAAACAGCGCAGCGTTGCGTCGGATGGCGCTGATTGTCTTCAACGCAGCCGCCGGAAGGTGTCGGGCGCGACGCCGAACACGCTTTTAAACGCCCGCGAAAAATGGAACGGGTCAGTGAATCCGGCGCGCTCGGCGACCTGCTTGACGAGGGCGCCGGGTTGTTGCAGCCATTCCGCGGCGAAGTTCATTTTCAGGCGCAGCAATAATTGGTATGGGCTTTGATGGTCATAGCGCTGAAACAGGCGGCACAGGTAGGCGACGTCCACGTGGCATTCCTCCGCGATCTGGCGCAGCGTTTTGAGCCGATGAAAATGCGTTTCGACGTGCGACCGGCATTCTAGATAGGTGGCGAAGGCCAGCCCGGCGCCCCCCGCCAACGGCGCGCGCGCGCCGGCGATTTTCAAGGCCAGACACTCCAGCAGTTTCACGCATAGTTCCGCGCCCGAACGCGCGCCGCGCTGGCCGGAACGGATGAGTTCATCGAACAGGTTCTGCAGTTCGTTCGGCGGGAAAACCTGCAAGACGCTTCCGGGCGGCAGGTGGCAGGAGCGGAGAATCTCCTTTGCCTGCAGGCCCGCAAAGTCCACGAAGTATTTGACCGGCGGATCGGCGGGGTCGGCGGCGATGTCCTGCCGCACGCCGGGGCCATAGGAAAAAACGCAGCCGGGCAGCAGGGCATGCTGCCGGTTTTTCAACTGCAACGAACCGCGACCGCGGACGACGTATTCGATCGAGTAAAACGGGAACGTCGGCCGATGGATCTCGTAATCGGGCGCGCAGTGCTCGCAGCCGCCGCTGACGACGGCCAGGAACGCGCGCGCCGGCGGGTTCAGGTTCAGATAAAACCGGCGCGCGGCCGAAACCTGCGGCGAGAAAAATTCCGGCGTGCCGGCGGGGGCGCGTTTTTTGGGGGCGACCGGCTTCATGTAGAAAAGTCAATTTTCGTCATGCGTTGGCAAACTATCGTCATTCCCTTGCGGCCGTGTCCAGTGTAATTTTTGTGCGCATCATTCAACCAAATATTTATTTATGCAAGAAACGAAACGAGTCGTGGAAAAAGACCCGACCATGAAAAAAGACGATCTGATCGTCATCACCGGCGCGGGCGGATTCATCGGCGGCAACCTCGCGCTGCACTTCAAGAAAAAGGGCTTCACCAACATCCGCGCGGTGGACAAGAAGCCGCTTTACGAATGGTATCTGCACGTCCCCGGCGTCCAAAACCTGTGCCTGGACGTGAGCGTCGAAGCCAACTGCCATCGCGTGTGCGAAGGGGCGGTGGAAGTTTACAACCTCGCCGCGGACATGGGCGGCATGGGCTTCATCGAGCGCTTCCGCGTGGAGTGCCTGCGCTCCATTCTCATCAACACCAACATGGTCGAAGCCGCCTACAAGGCCGGCGCGCGCCGATATTTTTTCTCCAGCTCGGCCTGCGCCTACAACACGCTGCTGCAGCAGGACCCGAACGTCCGCGCCTTGAAAGAATCCGACGCGTATCCCGCGATGGCCGAGCGCGGCTACGGCTGGGAAAAATTGATCTCCGAAATGTTCTGCCAGGAATACTGGCACGAACGCGGCATGAAGACGGCGATCGCCCGTTTTCACAATGTTTATGGCCCGCACGGCACCTGGGATGGCGGCCGCGAAAAAGCGCCCGCCGCGCTCTGCCGCAAGGTCATCGAGGCGATCGCCACCGGCAAGAAGGACATCCTGATCTGGGGCGACGGCCATCAGACCCGCAGCTTCATGTATATCGACGATTGCGTGCAGGGCATCGACAAGATCATGCATTGCGATGATTTGATCGCCACGCCCATCAACCTCGGTTCGAGCGAACTGGTCTCCATCAACGAACTGCTGACCAAGATTGAAAAAATCGCGGGCGTGAAGATGAACCGCAAATACGACCTCAACGCGCCGCAGGGCGTGGCGGGCCGCAACTCCGACAACACGTTCATCAAGAAAGTTCTCAAGTGGGAACCGGGCACGACCCTGAACAAGGGCCTCGCGGAAACCTACGCGTGGATCACCGAACAGTATCATCACCGCAAAGCCGGCAAGCGCATCGGCATCGGCTGATTTCCCGGTTTGTTTCCAGGGTTGCCGGCGGTTTCCGCCGCCGGCAACCAGACTTCCTCAACTCTCATCAAATAATTATGTTCTCAAAAAAAATTCTCGCCGCGTGTCTTTTTGCCGTCACGATTTCGGGTCCGCTGCAAGCAGCGACGGATGCCGATTTGAAGCTGCCCGTCGCCGCCGGCCCGTTCGCCGGCTCGCTGGCGTCGCTGACGAATTATGCCTGTCCGGACTGGTTCCGCGACGCGAAGTTCGGCATCTGGGCGCACTGGGGACCGCAGGCCGTGCCGGAAGAAGGGGACTGGTATGCACGCAAGATGTATATCTCCGACGAGGTTGATCGCAAAACCGGCGAGCACAAGGGGCCCAGCGCTGATTACAAACATCATCTGGAAGCCTATGGCCATCCGTCCACGAACGGCTGGAAGGACATCATCCCGCTGTGGAAGGCGGAGAAATGGGAGCCGGAGAAATTGATGGAACTCTACAAAAAAGCCGGCGCAAAATATTTTGTCAGCATGGGTTCGCATCACGATAATTTCTTTTTGTGGAACTCGAAACTCCACCGCTGGAATTCCGTGCTGATGGGGCCGCACCGCGACGTGGTCGGCGAATGGCAGGCGGCAGCGAAAAAGAACGGTCTGCCTTTTGGTGTTTCAGAGCATTTGGGAGCGAGCTTCACCTGGTTTCAAGACGCGCACAAATCTGACAAGACGGGGCCGCTGGCCAGCGTGCCGTATGACGGGGCCAACTCGAACAACTGGGATTTGTATCATTTCCCGGCGGAGCCCGGCGACACCGGCTGGTATTCCAAAGATCCGCGCTGGCATCAGCAATGGTATGACGAGATCAAGGAACTCGTGGACAATTACCAGCCCGACCTGCTTTACAGCGACGGCGGGGTGGCGTTTGGAACGAACAATGTCGTCGGCTTGAGCCAGGTGGCGAACCTCTACAACGTCAGTGCGGCGGCGCACGGCGGCAAATCGCAGGCGGTCTATAATTGCAAACAAGTTTCCGGCGGCCGCTGGGTGCAAGACTACGAACGCGGCGTCGGCGGCGGCATTGACCCGAATCCGTGGCAGACTGACACCTCCATCGGCGACTGGTTTTGCAACAAGCATTACAAGGACAAACAGACCGGCAAAATGTATTGCTCGCCCGAATGGGTGGCCCGCACGCTCGTGGACATCGTCAGCAAAAACGGCAACCTGTTGCTGAATGTCGTCCTGCGCCCCGACGGCTCGCTCGACGCGGATGCCGACGCCATTTTGCAGCGGATTGCCGCCTGGACGGCCGTGACCGGCGAAGCGATCTATGGTTCGCGTCCGTGGCTGATTTACGGCGAGGGCGCCGTGAAACCGAAGGGCGGCGCGTTCAACGAAAAATTTGATTTCTCCGCCAAAGACATTCGCTTCACCACTCAAGGTAAAATGCTTTACGCCATCGCGCTCGGCTGGCCGGCGGATCACAAAATTGTCATCCGCTCGCTCGCGCCGACGGAGGATGCATCGCAGAACAAAATCGGAAAAGTCGAGCTGCTCGGCCACCAGGGCGAATTGAAGTTCACGCCGACGAAGGCGGGTCTGGTCGTGGAGATTCCCGCCGATGCGAAGCCCGACTTGACCTGCGCGCTACGCATCACGGGCGAGAATCTCAAACCCGCGCCGCTGCCTTGACCCACTGGAGCCGCCGATGAAAAATTCTCCGGTCGCCAAACTGCTGGGTTCCATCCCCAACCGCCTGCAGCTCGCGGGCGGCTGGATTGACCAGCCCTTTGTCTCGCGGCACAACCCGAAGCCGCCCGGCTCGATGGTCGTCGTGCAGATCGAACCGGATTTCCGGCCGATGGACCGCTCGGGCATCGCCAGCGGCACGCGCGCCATCGCGATGAAGCTGTGGAAGGGCAAGCTGCCACAGCGTCCGCTCAACGAACTGGTGCGCGAACTTTACGACGCGGAAAACAAAGGCAAAGCCGAGCCAAGCGGTTCGCAGGACATGATCGGTTTGATTTATCCGGGCGTGAACCGGCTCGATTATGATTTCAACATTCAAGGCGGCGTGTTCACCTCGCACATCGAATCCTGTAACAACCCGAAAGTGGCGCGGTGGCTGAGCAAGGTTTTGCATTTGATTCCCGTCGAGCCGCGGCCGGACGGTTACAGTCCGCTCGGCATCAAAAATCTGAAACCGAAGTGGGTCGCCAAACTCGGGCAATCCGGTCAGGACTGCTACAACGCGATCGTCAAAATGGATGCCAAAAAACTCGGCGCGTCGCTGAATCTCACGATGCGCTGCTGGGAGACGCTGCTGCCGCACGTCGTCCGGCATCCAGCCTTGCGCGTGGACTTGATGCCGATTTTGCAGGCGTATCAGCGGCAATATCTGGGGGCGATGTATTCCGGCTGCGGTGGTGGCTATCTGATTGTCGTTTCTGAAAAGCCTGTGCCCGGCGCGTTCAAGGTCAATGTTCGCGTGGCAAAAAAAACGCATGAAATCAACCCAAGCTAAATTTGCCGCACTGTTGCTTGGTCTGTCACTGGCGACCTCGGTGGCGCAAACGAATTTTTTGCAGCTTCCGCCGATCGCCGCCGGGCCGTTCAAGGCAGACTGGAATTCACTGACGAATTACCAGACGCCCGACTGGTTCCGCGACGCGAAGTTTGGCATCTGGGCGCATTGGGGTTCGCAATGCCAGCCGGAGCACGGCGACTGGTATGCCCGCAGCCTGTATCAGCCGGGCAGCGCGGATTACCAGTCGCACCTCGCGGAATACGGCCATCCCTCGACGAATGGATTCAAGGACGTAATCCATGTCTGGAAAGCGGAACATTTTGATCCCGACAAACTGCTGAAGTTCTACAAGGAAAACGGTGCGAAATATTTCATGGCGCTGGCGGTGCACTGCGACAACTTCGACAACTGGAATTCCAAATACCAGCCGTGGAATTCCGTGGCGCTCGGCCCGCAAAAAGATTTGATCGGCGGCTGGGCGAAGGCCGCACGGAAAAACGGCCTGCGCTTCGGCGTCAGTGTTCATAATGGCGGCTGGACCTGGCGCTGGTATGAACCGGCACAGAGCGCGGACACCAACGGCCCGCTGGCTGGCGTGCCTTACGACGGTAAATTGACGAAGGCTGACGGCAAGGGCCAGTGGTGGGATGGTCTGGACCCACAGCAACTTTACGCCCAAAACCACGCCATCGGCGCCAAGCCGGACCGCGCCTACTGCGAAAACTTTTTCTTGCGCACCCAGCAGCTTTGGGACGATTACCGGCCCGATATGATCTACTTCGACGAGATGATTGTGCCGCTGCACTACCTCAAGGTGGAAGACGCCTACGGGCTGAACCTCTACGCACATTTCTACAATTCCAGCATCCAGTGGCATGGCCGGAACGAGGCGGTGGTCACGGCGAAAATCCTGCCGCCCATGCAACGCCGGGCCATGGTTTATGACATCGAACGTGGGAAGGCGGAAAATATTTTGCCGCAGCCGTGGCAGACGGACACCTGCATCGGCCAGTGGCATTACAACGCGGAAGTCCTCCAAAAACACCAATACAAATCCGCCGCGTCGGTGGTGCGGATGCTGGCGGACATCGTCAGCAAAAACGGCAACTTGATGTTGAGCGTTCCGCTCCAGCGCGACGGCCAGCCGGATGCAGATGAAATTAAAATCGTCAGCGAAATCGGCTCGTGGCTGAAGGTCAACGGCGAGGCGATTTACGCGACCCGGCCTTGGAAAATTTACGGTGAAGGCCCGTCCACGGTCGCGGCGGAAAAGGGACAGTTTGACGGCCAGAGCGACGTGCAGAAAAAGCCGTTCACGGCGGAAGACATCCGCTTCACGCAGGCGACGGACGGAAACACTCTTTACGCCATCATCCTCGAAATTCCGAAAGACGGAAATGTGACCGTCAAATCGCTCGCCAGCAACTCCGCGAACTGGCCGGGCAAAATCGGCAGCGTGCGCTTGGTTGGCAGCAGCTGGTCGAGCAAGTTGAAATTCACCCGCGATGAAACCGGCCTGCACGTTGCGTTGCCGGCAAAACTTTCCAGCCAGACTGCCTGCGCGCTGAAAATTAAACCTTGAACTGAATGATATGAAACTTAGCCAAATTAAATTTACCTCGCTGTTGCTGGTCCTGTCGCTCACGTCAGCGGTCGCGCAAACCAATTCCCTGAAGCTGCCGCCGATTGCCGCCGGGCCGTTCAAGCCGGACTGGAATTCGCTGACGAATTACCAGACACCCGACTGGTTCCGCGACGCGAAGTTCGGCATCTGGGCGCACTGGGGACCGCAATGCGAACCGGAACACGGCGACTGGTATGCGCGCAGCATGTATCTCCAGGGTAATCCCGATTACAAATCGCACCTGGTCGAATACGGTCATCCCTCGACGAACGGTTTCAAGGACGTGATTCATGTCTGGAAAGCGGCACATTTCGATCCAGACAAGCTGCTCAAATTCTACAAAGAAAACGGCGCGAAATATTTCATGGCGCTCGCCAACCATCACGACAACTTCGACCTGTTCGATTCCAAATACCAGCCGTGGAACTCGGTCGCGCTCGGCCCGCAGAAAGATTTGATCGGCGGCTGGGCCAAGGCGGCGCGAAAGAACGGACTGCGGTTCGGCGTGAGCGTTCACGCCTCGCGCGCGTGGTCGTGGTATGAACCGGCGCAGGGCGCGGACACCAACGGCCCGCTGGCCGGCGTGCCCTACGACGGCAGGCTGACGAAGGCCGACGGCAAGGGACTTTGGTGGGACGGCCTCGATCCGCAGGATCTCTACGCGCAGAACCACCAGCCGGGCGCCAAGCTGGAATGGAGCTGGAATCCGGCCAAAGGCAGCAGCACCCCGGACGCGGCTTACATGGAAAAGTTTTTCAAACGCACCCAGCAACTCTGGGACGATTACCATCCCGACCAGATCTATTTCGACGACAGCGTGCTGCCGATGCACGGCGTCTCGGACGAAATCGGCTTGAACCTCGCCGCGCACTTTTACAATTCCAGCATCGCACAGCACGGCCACAACGAGGCGGTCATGAACAACAAGATGCTCAACGAAACGCAGCGCGAGGCGATGGTGTATGACATCGAGCGCGGCAAGGCGGACGGCATTCTGCCGCAGCCCTGGCAGACCGACACCTGTATCGGTTCCTGGCATTACAACCAGGACATCTTCACCAAACACCAATACAAATCCGCCGCCTCCGTCGTGCGGATGCTCGCGGACATCGTGAGCAAGAACGGCAATCTCATGTTGAGCGTGCCGCTGCAGCGTGACGGCCAGCCCGACGCGGACGAATTCAAAATCGTTAGCGAAATCGGCACCTGGCTGAAGATCAACGGCGACGCAATCTACGCCACGCGTCCGTGGAAAGTTTTCGGTGAAGGCCCCTCGACCGTGGTGGCCGAGAAGGGACGCTTCGGCGGTCAGACGGACGTGCAGAAAAAACCGTTCACGGCCGAGGACATCCGCTTCACGCAGTCCAAGGACGGCAAGACGCTTTACGCGATTGTGCTCGCCCCGCCGACCAACGGCCAAGTCACCGTCAAGTCGCTCGCCAGCAACTCGCCGCACTGGCCGGGAAAAGTTGGCAGCGTGCGGCTGGTCGGCGGCGGCAAACTGAAATTCACCCGCGACGAAAACGGCCTGCACGTCACGCTACCAGAAAAACTGCCGAGCCAGATCGCCTTCGCGCTCAAAATCCAATCTTGATAAGATGCCAAAAAAATCACAGGTGGTGGTCAGCGGCGGGTTCGACGACATTAAGTCGCGCGACCTGCGCTTGCTGGAGGAAGCTTCAAAGCTGGGCGACCTGACCGTGTTGCTGTGGCCGGACAACGCCATCCAGCGATTCACCGGCCAAGCCCCAAAGTTTCCGCTGGCGGAACGGATGTATTTTTTGAACGCCGTGCGCTATGTCAGCCAGGTCATTGCCCGGGTCGATGCGGCTGATTTCGACACGCTACCGAAAGATTTGCCGGCAGACATCTGGGGGGAGGCGGAGGCGACATCTAATTCAGCCCATGAAAAATTTGCCCGCGAACATCACATCACCTACCGGATTTTCACGCCGGACGAACTGAAAGGTTTCCCCGAACCGCCGCCGATGCCCTCCGCGCCGGGCCGGAAAAAAATCGTCGCCACCGGCTGCTACGACTGGTTTCACTCCGGCCATGTCCGTTTCACGGAAGAACTCAACGCGCTCGGGGACGCGTATGTCATCGTGGGCCACGACGCCAACATCCGATTGCTCAAGGGCGAAGGTCATCCGCTGTTGTCGCAGGAGGAACGTCGCTATGTCCTCGGTTCCATCAAGTATGTGAAGCAGGCGTTGATCTCCAGCGGCGACGGCTGGCTGGATGCCGATCCCGAAATAAAAAAGCTCAAACCCGATGCCTACGCGGTGAACGAGGACGGCGACAAGGGCGGCAAGCGCGAATATTGCGAAAAGCTCGGTATCGAATACATCGTCCTGAAGCGCACGCCCGCCCCGGGACTGCCGAAGCGCAGCAGCACGGACCTGCGCGGATTCTAAACCGCACTCCGAAAGAAAGCCAAAGCCCGGCGGCTTTGAGTCGGGCCACCCATGCTTGTATCAGACCGAAGCCACGGCCTGACAAAACGCACCTCATTCCGTTCGCTTCACCCGGCTCCAAGCTTTGCCGCCGCCGCCACGTCGGCGAGCAACAGGGCGTTGTCCTGGCGGATGCGGCCGGCGGGAATCGTCCCGTCGCCGTTCCGCAGGCGCACAATCATGTCCACCTTCTCCGCACCGGTCGCCACCCACAGGATTTTCCGCGAGCGGTTGAGAATGGGATACGTCAGCGTCATCCGGCGGCGCTGCTGGTAAACGCCGGTCAAGGCAACATCGCGGTCGGTGACCTCCAGGACGGGATCGTTCGGAATCAGCGACGCCGTATGCCCGTCCGGTCCCAGCCCGAGGTGCGCCAGGTCCAGCACCGCCGGCGAACCGGCGATTTGTTGCAGCGTCCGGGCGTAGTGCGCGGCAGCGGCTTCCAAGTCGTCGGCCTCGACCGGCATCGCGTGGATCTGCTCCGGCGGCAAGGGCGCGTGCGACAACAAACTTTCGCGCAAATGAGTGAGGTTGCGGTCGGGATCACCGGCGGGCGCGATGCGTTCGTCCACCTGCACGACGTGGACATTTTCCCAGGGGACTTCCTCGTTCGCCAGCGCGCGCAGCATTTGCCACGGCGTCTTGCCGCCGCTCACGGCCATGATGAAACGTCCGCGCGCCGCCACCGCAGCGCGCGCCTGGGCGGCGATGATCCGGGCGGCCTCATTAGCCACGGCGTCCGCATCGGCAGCAATTTGAATCTTCATAACTCCGGAAATACCGGTCAGTAGGATTCCTCCGTCAGCGTGACCTTGCCGCGGAAGACGTAGTAGATCGAAACGGTATAGGCCAGCACGATGGGCACGCCGATGAGGGCGACCCAGAACATGAAGTTGAGGGATTTTTCCGTCGAGGCACCATTGTAGATGTCCAGGCTGTTGGCGAACTGCGGACGCGAGATGACCAGATGCGGGAAAACGGTCGCGGCGAAGAGCACCATCATCGTCACAATGGAAAGACCGGAGCTGATGAAGGCCCAGCCAAAGTTTTTGCGGCGAAGCTCGCGCGGGATATTGAACGTGATCAGCACCGCCGTGACGGCGATGCTGCCCAAAAGCAGTCCCCGCTGGTGGATGACGCTTTTCAGGTGCGGACAGTAAAGCAAGGTGACGGCGTTCAAAAACACAAAGCTGGCGAGGTAAATCGGGACGGTTCTTTTGGTCCAGCGCAGCAGCTGTTGCTGCAGCGGGCCTTCGGTTTTCAGGATCAGGTAAAGGTTGCCGTGCATGACCATCAGCGCCACCGACGTCAGGCCGACCACCAGCGCGTAAGGATTCAGCAGCGTGAGCAGGTTGCCCTGGAAATCGTGTTGGTCATCGAGCGGGATGCCCCAGACAATGTTGCCGATGGCGACGCCGATCAACAGCGCCGACGCCGTGCTGCTGACGGCGAAAGCCACGTCCCAGGTCGTGCGCCAGCGTGGTTCCGGGCGTTTGCTGCGGAATTCAATCGCCGCCGCGCGGAAAATCAGCGCGAAAAGCAGCAGCATGAAGGCGTCATAGAAACCGGAGAACACCGTCGCATACACATTCGGGAACGCGGCAAACAGGGCGCCGCCGCCGGTCACGAGCCAGACTTCGTTGCCGTTCCAGATGGGACCGATGGCGTTGAGAAAAATGCGGCGGTCGCGATCCTCCTTGGTGCAGAGCAGCAGCGGACCCGTGCCGAGATCGAAGCCGTCGAGCACGGCGTAGCCCGTGAGCAGAACGCCCACGAGCACGAACCAGATGATGTTCAAATCCATAGATTAGTCCTCCGTCTGGCGTTCCGCACGAAGCGAAAGCGGTTTCCAGGTTTCCGGCAGGGGCGTGACGCCATCCGCGGGATTCGGCCCGTGATGCACCTTGCGCGCCAGCAGTGAAACGAACAGCGCGGTGAGCAGCAGATAAATGATGAAGAACAGGATGATCGAGACCAGCACCTGCGGCGCGCGAACGACGGCGGAAACGGCGTCGCCGGTCTTGAGCACCTGGTAAACGATCCACGGCTGCCGGCCCATCTCGGCGGTGAACCAACCCGCCTGCGTGGCGACCTGGGCCATGAACGGACACAGCACGAGCAGTCCGAGAAAGGTCCGGATGAACTTCGATTGCGTGTCCCAGAGCTTCCCGGTCTTCCACAGCCAGCAGCCCAGCAGGGCCGACAAGGTCAGCAGCACGCCCAGCCCGATCATGAGGTGATAGGTCTGAAACAAGACCGGCGCGTTGGGCCAATACTTCGGCCGGAGCTTCCCGAGGTCCGCGTCGCTGACCCCCGGATGACGCGCCCGCAATAATTCATCGGGCGGCAATTCCGCGAGGCCCTTCACTTCCGTCTCGCTCGCTTTTCCGGGATGGAGAAAATCGCCGGAAACAAGAATGCTCAACATGCCCGGCACGTGGAGGGATTTTTCCGCCACGCCGATGATCTGTCCGTCCGCGTCGCGTCGCCAATTCACCCAGCCAACAATGCCCAGCGGCGCTTCCTTCCGGGTTTGATCCAGGCCTTCCATTGCGGCCAGTTTGGTCGGCTGGTTGAGAGCAACCCCGCGCGCCGTCGAATCGCCTTCGGCCATCTGCAGCACGCAGGCGATGGCGGCGACGGCGATCCCGATCTTCAGCGAAGCGCGGGCGTAGTCCACATGCCGGCCGCGCAACAGCCACCACGCGCTGATGGCGACAACCACAAAGGCGCCCGTGATCCAGCAGGCCAGCACGGTGTGGAACAGCCGGTCAATGGTGGAGGGATTCAGGATGGCTTCCTTGAAATTATCAATGACCGCGCGGACGTGGCCCAAATCCTCGGGCTGCACAATGTAACCTTTCGGCAGGGCGATTTCCTTGACGGCGTAAGCGACGTTGCCCAGGTCGGCGCTCATCGGAAATTGTTCGCCGCCGGCGGTGACTTTCATCTGCCGCGCGAGATGAAATCCCGCCGGGGTCTGCATCCAGGAGTTCGCCACGAGAATCCAGATGGCGCTGAAGTGCGCGCCGAGCGCCACCATGCAGGTGGCGAACAGGTGCATCTTCGGGCCGATCTTGTTCCAGCCAAACAGCAGCAGCGCGAGGAAACCGGATTCCATGAAGAAGGCGTAGATGCCCTCGATGGCCAGCGGGCTGCCAAAGATGTCGCCGACAAACCGGGCGTAATGTGCCCAGTTCGTGCCGAACTGAAATTCCAGCGGGATGCCCGTGGCCACACCGATGGCGAAGATGAGGCCGAACACCTTCGTCCAAAACCGGGCCAGTTCCAGATAGAACGGCTGGCCCGTCCAGACGCGGATCGCCTGGATGATCACGAGAATCAGCCCCAGCCCGATCGTCATCGGCGGAAACACGAAGTGAAACGACGCGGTGACCGCAAACTGGATGCGCGACAGGGTTTCGACGTTCATGTCATTTGGCGATCACGGGGTTGGCCCAGCCGCCGGGCGGCGTCACGCGCTCGACCTCGGCGGGGCCCCAGGTGTTCGGGTCGTATTCGTAAACCGGCGTGCCGGCCTTCAGCACCGGGTCCACGATCCGCCAGGCTTCCTCCACATAATCTTCGCGCGCGAACAACGTGGAATCGCCCGCCATCGCATCGCCCAGCACCCGCTCGTAGGCGTCCATTTCTCCGGCGCGCGGCTGGCGGCCGCCCTCGATCTCCATCGGCACGCTCACTTTCTCATCGGCCGCCGAGATGGTGTTCATGCAGATGCCGAACGCAATGTCCGGACTGATCCGCAGCCGGCAGTAATTGGGCTTCAGGTCGTAGCCTTGATACATCGTCGGCGGCTGGCGCAAACGGACGACCACCTCGGTGCACGTCACCGGCAGGTTTTTTCCCGCGCGGATGTAGAACGGCACGCCGCGCCAGCGCCAGGAATCGATCTCGAGCTTGAGCGCCGCGAACGTTTCCATTTTGGAATCCGCCGCCACCCCCGGCTCCTGCCGGTAGCCGCGGAATTGTCCGCGCACCAGATCCGCCGCCGCCAGCGGCTTGATGGCCTTCAGGACTTTCACCTTCTCATCGCGGATGGATTCGCTGTCCGTGCGGACCGGCGGTTCCATCGAGAGATGGGCCATGACCTGGAACAGATGGTTCTGCATCACGTCGCGAATGGTGCCCACCTGATCGTAGAAACTGCCGCGGCCCTGGATGCCGAAATCCTCCGCCATCGTGATCTGGAAGCTCTCGACGTTGGACCGGTTCCAGAACGGCTCCAGCATCGCGTTGGCGAAGCGGAAGAAGAGCATGTTGTGCACGGGCTTTTTCCCGAGGTAATGGTCGATGCGGAAAATCCGCTTCTCGTCGAAGGTCTGGAGCAGGATCTGGTTGAGCTCCTGCGCCGAGGCCTGGTCGCGACCGAAGGGCTTTTCGATGATGACGCGCGCGTTTTTGGTGCAGCCGGCCTTGGCGAGCTGTTCCACGACGGTGGCGAAGGCCGAAGGCGGGATCGCCAGATAATGCGCCGGACACTGCGCGGCACCGAGTTCCCGGCGCAGGGCCTGGAACGTCGCCGCGTCGTTGTAGTCGCCGTCCACATACCGCAGCAGGCCGGATAACTTTTCAAAGGCCGCCGGGTCCAGCCCGCCGTGCTGTTCGAGACTGTCCCTGGCGCGGGCCTTGAGCTGGTCCAGATTCCAGCCGGCCTTGGCCACGCCGATGACGGGCACGTTCAAGTTGCCGCGCTTCAACATCGCCTGCAGCGACGGGAAGATCTTCTTGTAGGCGAGATCGCCGGTGGCACCGAAAAACACCAGCGCGTCGGAATGGAGGGCTTTCATGTTATTTCTTGGAGGGTTTTTCCAGATGACCGCCGAACTGAAAGCGCATCGCGGAAAGCAGCTTGTCCTGATAATCCGCCTCGCCGCGCGAAGCGAAGCGTTCATAGAGCGCCGTGGTGAGCACCGGCACGGGCACGCCCTCGTCAATCGCCGCCTTGATCGTCCAACGGCCCTCGCCCGAATCCGACACGCGGCCGGCGAACTTGGCCAGCTGCGGATCCTCGACGAGTGAACTCGCCGTCAGATCCAGCAGCCACGACGCGATCACGCTGCCGCGCCGCCAGACTTCGGCGATGTCGGCGAGATCAAGGTCGTATTGATAATGCTCGGGGTTGCGCAGCGGCGTGGTCTCGGCGTCCACGTCGCCCTGCTTCTTGCCGATGTTCGCGTCGCGCAACACGCCCAGGCCCTCGGCATACGCCGCCATGATGCCATATTCGATGCCGTTGTGGACCATCTTGACGAAGTGGCCCGCGCCGTTCGCGCCGCAATGCAGATAGCCCTGCTCGGCGGTGCCCTTCTTTTTGTTGCGGCCCGGCGTGCGGGGAATGTCGCCGATGCCCGGCCCCAGCGTCGCGAAAACCGGGTCGAGATGTTTCACCACGCTTTTCTCACCGCCGATCATCATGCAATAGCCACGCTCCAGGCCCCAGACGCCGCCGCTGGTGCCGACGTCCACGTAATGAATGCCTTTGGCCGCCAGTTCCTTCGCCCGGCGGATGTCATCCACGTAATACGAGTTGCCGCCGTCAATGAGGATGTCGCCCCCGTCGAGCAGCGGGAGGAGATCGGCGATGGATTGGTCCACGACCGCTGCGGGCACCATGAGCCAGATGGCGCGCGGAGTGGCGAGCTTCTTGACGAAATCCTGAAGGGATGCGGCCCCGAGGGCTTTCTCCTTCGCCAGCTGTTTGACCGCGGCAGCGGAGCGGTCATAGACCACGCATTTATGTCCGCCCTTGATCAAGCGGCGCACCATGTTGGCGCCCATCCGTCCGAGTCCGATCATTCCGAGTTGCATGTGTTGAGTCCTTTCAGGTTTGGTTGAAGTGTTGGCCGCGTAAAACTTTAAGTTCAGGTGACCGAGGCTTCGTAAATACTCTGGATGGCCGCGTCGAGCGCGTCGTTGAATTCCGCATCCGATTGCCCGGCCGAAAGCCCCTCGACCAGCGCCCGCGAAAAACTGGCGATGACCCCGTGGTTGCGACGGAGCCGGTCATTGCCTTCCTCCCGCGAGTAGCCGCCGGACAGGGCCACCACCTTGAGCACCCCGGGATGTTTGAGCAACCCGGCATAAAAATCTTCCTGCTCCGGCAGCGTGAGCTTGAGGATGACCACCTGGTTTGCCGGCAACCGTCCGAGTTCTTCAAGGAGCGCGGCCTTGAGCAGGACTTCGGCCCCGGCTTTGTCCGGGCAATGGATATCTATTTCCGGCTCGACGATAGGAACCAGGCCCGCCGACAAGATCTGGGCGGCGACTTCAAACTGCTGGGTCACGACGGCCTTGACACCCGCGGCGTTCGCCTGGCTGATGACGGAACGCATCTTGGTGCCGAAGATGTTCTTGGCGACCGCTTTTTTGAGGAGGGCCGGCAACTCGGGCATCGGCTTCATCAACTGCGCCCCGTCCTTTTCGGCGGCGAGTCCCTTGTCCACCTTCAGGAACGGCACCACACGCTTGGCCTGCCAGAGGTAATCCGCGGTGGGCTGCCCCGCAATCTCGCGATCCATGGTGCCCTCGAACAGGATGGAGCCGAGGATGCGGTCGCCGTTGAAAGCGGGACTCGTGATGATGCGGGCGCGCATCTGGTGGACCAGCGCGAACATCTCCGCCTCGCCGGTCCAGGCGTTTTCCTTGAGCCCGTAGGCGAGCAGCGCCTTGGGCGTGCTGCCCCCGCTCTGGTCCAGCGCGGCCAGGAAACCGGATTGCGTCCTGATTTTCCGTTGTTGCTGCTCTCGCACGTTCATGATTTTCATTTGGCCCCCTTCATTCCGCGATAACGGCGGATCAGATTGTTGGTGGAACTGTCGTGCGCCAGTGTGGGCGCGGTTTTATTTTCGAGTTCGGGAATGATGCGTTGCGCGAGCGCCTTGCCCAGCTCCACGCCCCATTGATCAAAGGAATTGATGTTCCAGATGGCCCCCTGGGTGAACACGATGTGTTCGTAGAGCGCCACAAGCTGGCCCAGGACTTCCGGCGTGAGCCGGTCGGCCAGAAGGGTGTTCGACGGCCGGTTGCCCTCGAAAACCTTGTGCGGCACGAGCCAGCCGGGCACTTGCTCGGCTTTGACTTCCGCCGCCGTCTTGCCGAACGCCAGCGCCTCGCTTTGGGCGAGGACATTGGCCAGCAGCATGTCGTGGTGCCGGCCCAGCGGCGTGAGCGCCTTGCCGAACGCGATGAAGTCGCACGGAATGAGCCGCGTGCCCTGGTGAATGAGCTGGTAGAACGAGTGCTGGCCGTTCGTGCCGGGTTCGCCCCAGTAAATCGGGCTGGTATGGTAATTGACGGGCCGGCCATCCAGGGTGACGTGCTTGCCGTTGCTCTCCATCGTCAACTGCTGCAGATAGGCGGGGAAGCGTTTCAAATAATTCTCGTAAGGCAGCACCGCCACGGTTTCCGCGCCGAGGAAATCCGTGTTCCAGACCGAGAGCAACCCCATCAGCACGGGCAGGTTTTTCTCAAACGGCGCGGTGCGGAAATGTTCGTCCATCGCGTGAAAGCCGGCGAGCAGCGCGCGGAAATGCTTCGGCCCGACCGCCAGCATCGTGGACAGGCCGATGGCGGAATCCATCGAATAGCGGCCGCCGACCCAGTCCCAGAAGCCGAACATGTTCGCCGTATCAATCCCGAACGCGGCGACTTTCTCCGCGTTGGTCGAGACCGCGACGAAGTGTTTGGCCACGGCCGCCTGGTTTCCGCCCAGCCCTTTCAGCAGCCAGGCGCGGGCGCTCCCGGCGTTGGTCATGGTCTCCAGCGTCGTGAATGTTTTTGATGAAACAATGAAGAGCGTTTCCGCCGGATCGAGATCCTGCACCGCCTCAACGAAATCAATGCCATCCACGTTGGACACGAACCGGAAAACCAGGTCGCGCCGGCTGTAGTGCCTCAGCGCCTCGTAGGCCATGACGGGGCCAAGGTCGGAGCCGCCGATGCCGATGTTAACGACGTTCTTGATGCGCTTGCCGGTCTGGCCTTTCCATGCACCGCTGCGGACGCGGTCGGCGAACTTCGCCAGCTTGTCGAGCACGGCGTGGACTTCGGGAACGACGTTTTTGCCCTCCACAAAAATCTTCGCGGTCTTCGGCGCGCGCAGGGCGACGTGCAGCACGGCCCGATTCTCGGTGAGGTTGATCTTCTCGCCGCTGAACATGGCCTGGATGCGGTCACGCAGGCCGGACTCCGCCGCCAGCTTCAACAGCAGCTTGACCGTCTCGCCGGTGATGCGGTTCTTCGAGTAGTCCAGGAACAGTCCGTCCGCCTCGGCGGTCAGGCGTTCACCGCGCTTGGGGTCGGCGGTGAAAAGCTGGCGGAGGTGCAGCCGGGAGATTTTTTTCTGATGCGTGGCGAGGGCTTTCCAGGCGGCACGTTGCGTGAGGGGTTTGATCGTCGATTTCGTGTCGGTCATAAAATGAATTTATTGTTGCGCCGCCGCGGGAGCGGCGAAAGATTGCCCGGCAGCTTTGCTGGCGGGCGGCGACTTCCTGGATTTTTCTTGCGGGGGTTGGCTGGCATCCCAAAGCCGGAAGCCGCCCAGAAAAGCATTGGCATTGTCGCCCGCGCGGCACCCCTTAGGCATTTTCTTCAGCTTGTGAACATTGCCGCCGCCTAATACGACGTCGTCGGGTTCCAGCGCGGCGATGAGCCGCTCGACCACGTCGTTGACATTTTTGCGCCATTTTTTCTTGCCGAATTTCTCCAATCCGCGCACCCCGACATAGTCTTCATAGGTCGCTTTCTTGTAGGGAAGATGACCCAGTTCCATCGGCTCGATGAGACCATCGACGACCATCGTGGTGCCGAGGCCGGTGCCCAGGCCGAGGAACAGGAGCTTGCCGCGCTTGTAGCTGCCGATCGCCTGCATCGCGGCATCATTGATGACCTTGACCGGGCGATTGAACGCCGCTGCGAAATTAAATCCGACCCAGCCCTTGGCAAGATTGTGCGGTTCCGCGACCGGCCGGTTGCGCATGACCGGCCCGGGGTAACCGATCGAAACCACGTCGTAATGCCAGTCCTGCGCGAGCTGCTTCACCTGCTCGACCATCATTTTCGGCGTGAGTTTCAGTCCGGATTCAAACTCGCGGCGCTCCTTGTGACCGGTCGCCAATATCTTCACATGAGTCCCACCGATGTCTACGGCCAGCACGTTCATCATAATTTTCCGAAGCATTCAATTCAGCGTCGCGCACTTGAAGACAATCACCACCATCCGTTCAAGTCACGACCTTTTTTCCGGCAAACATAAATCGCCCAAGTGCCGATGGTGCCCCAGATGCCCCGCGTTGACAAGGGGGAGCGCAACCGCATTGCCTGCGGCCGCGGACGACTCCGGAACGCGGTGGCAAGCGGAGCTTAAGGTGAAGCGCTCCGAAAATCCCCGGAACCTTCGCCCGCCCAGGCTGGGAAATTTCTCATTCCCTTCCCCGCCGGTTTTTCCCATCGTATCGCGATGCTAACCAAGCTTGGATGGTTCCTCGGGCAGACGGCCTTGATGCTGGTCTTCACTCTGCCTGCCCTGGCCGTAATACCGCCGATCAAGTTGGACGTGGACGCGACGGATGCGCCGCGCAATCTCCTGCACGCGCGGCTGCACATCCCCGCGTCGCCCGGCAAGCTCACGCTGTTTTATCCCAAATGGATTCCCGGCGAACACATGCCGAGCGGGCCGATCAACGGTCTGACCGGCCTGCAAATGTCCGCGAACGGTCAACCGCTCCGCTGGGAGCGCGACGCGGACGACATGTATGCGTTCCATCTCAACGTGCCGGCGGGTGCGGACGCGGTGGACGTGGCGCTGGATTTTCTGCTGCCGGCTGGCGGCGGCTCGTTCTCGGCCGGCGTTTCCTCCACCGCGAAACTGCTGGATTTGAGTTGGAATGAAGTTGTGCTGTATCCGCAGACGGTCGAACCGCTGAAACTGCCATTCGTGACCACGCTAAAGCTGCCCGCCGGTTGGAAATTCGGCACAGCCCTGCCGCTGGGAATTTCGCCGCGCAACCCGGATGGAAAGGTTGAATTCCTGCCCGCGCCGCTGGAGACGCTGGTCGATTCGCCGCTCATCGCCGGGGAGTTTTTCCGCACGCTCGATTTGTCGCCGGGCAAACAGCCGCCGCACTTCCTCCACCTCGTGGCCGACAGCGCCGCCGCGCTGGAAATCAAACCCGAAGACCTGCGCCATTTCTCACAGCTTGCAACGGAGGCGAACGCGCTGTTCGGCGCGCGGCATTATCGCGCTTATCATTTTCTCGTCACGCTCAGCGACCATGTCTCGCATTTCGGCCTGGAGCATCACGAGTCCAGCGACGACCGGCTGGGTGAAAATTATCTGACCGACGAAAGCGCGCGAAAAGCCTCCCCCGATCTGCTCCCGCACGAGATGGTGCATTCGTGGAACGGCAAGTATCGGCGCCCGGCGGGGCTGGCCACGCCGGATTATCAGCAGCCGATGCGGGATGAACTGCTCTGGGTTTACGAGGGGCTGACGGATTATCTCGGCAAGGTCCTCGCCGCGCGCAGCGGCCTCCAGACCAACGAGGATTTCCGCGAGACGATCGCGCTGACGGCGGCGATGCTCGATCATCGCTCGGGACGCGACTGGCGGTCGCTGGCCGACACCACGATTGCGGCGCAGTTGCTTTATGATTCACCGGACGGCGGCGTGAACCGGCGGCGCAGCACGGACTTTTATCCCGAAGGCGATTTGATCTGGCTGGAGGCGGACACGATCATCCGTCAGCGAACCGGCAAATCCCTCGACGCGTTCTGCCAGCAGTTTTATGGCGGCGACAATTCCGCGCCGAAGGTCTTCCCCTACTCCTACGACGACGTGGTGAAGGCGCTGAATGAGATTGCGCCTTACGACTGGAAAAGCTTTTTCCAGCAACGCATTTACGA
>TBL_comb47_HYPODRAFT_10002978_pt1 | contig 20431 bp, 19 predicted proteins | sample TroBogypolimnion_40_FD_10682 | JGI IMG/M metagenome (IMG submission 10682) | reverse complement strand
CCAACTTTTAGTGGTGGTAAAACTTTTCCATTTTCATCAACCACGGCAACATCATCAGCGTCCTCGCGATAAACTGCAATAAAACCCGGATTAGTTATAACCGAGCCATTAGCACGAAAAGTATTACCCTCGCCACAACTCATATCAACTACAACTGTATCAAGTAATGCAGAAATCATCTGACATGCAATGGTACGCTGCCAAATTAAACTATATAATTTAAATTGCTCCGGATCTAAATCTTTGGCCAACTCTTCCGGCAAATGCTTGCAAGCAGTGGGACGAATCGCCTCATGCGCCTCTTGCGCATTTTTTGCTTTAGTTTTGTAAAAACGCGGATCTTCAGGTAAATTATCCGCACCAAAACGCTCTTGAATTGCTTCTCGAATTTCGACGATTGCTTCTTTGGCTAAATTAACCGAATCGGTACGCATGTAAGTTATTAAACCAGCTTCATACAATTTTTGCGCACTGCGCATGGTACGCTTGGCAGAATACCCAAGCTTACGCGAGGCCTCTTGTTGCAAGGTTGAGGTAGTAAATGGCGGCGCTGGGTTACGAACACGTTGCTTTTTTTCTACTTTAATAACATGTAATTTACCAGCGGCAAGTTTTAATAACTCATCTTCGACCGCTTTAGCTTGCTCACCACTTGTGACAGAAAACTGCGTCAGCTTTTTACTTTGGTATTCAATTAGCTTGGCCGCAAAATTTTGCTTAGCAAATACATTATCAGCAATAATTGTCCAGTATTCTTGGGTTATAAATTTTTCGATTTCCTCTTCACGCTCAACAATCATGCGCAAAGCAGGGCTTTGAACACGCCCCGCAGAAAGACCATAACGAATTTTTTTCCACAGCAGTGGCGACAAATTAAAACCAACCAAATAATCTAAGGCACGACGCGCTTGCTGGGCATCGACCAATTCCATCGAAATATCACGCGGATGAGATACTGCTTCAGCTACGGCAGTTTTAGTAATTTCATGAAAAGCAATACGATACACCGGTTGTTTCTTAAGTGCTTTTTTCTCGCGCATTAACTCATATATATGCCACGCAATAGCTTCACCTTCGCGATCGGGGTCAGTTGCAAGATAAAGGGCATCGGCCGTTTTTAATGCCTTGGCGATCGCAATTACATGTTTGGCATTTTTTTCAATAATGGCATAATACATTGCAAAATCATGCTCTGGATCGACCGCACCAGTTTTTGGCACTAAATCACGTAAATGACCGTATGATGCAAGCACCGTAAAATCCTTACCAAGATATTTTTTAATGGTTGTTGCTTTAGCAGGAGATTCTACAATTACAATATTTTTTGCCATAAAGATCTTAGTTCAGTTAAATTGTTTAAGTTTTCTGCGCCATTGTAGCCAATAAAAAACTACGCATCTCTTGCGCATTTTTATTTGCTTTACTCATCAACACCAAAAACACCACCCACTTAGCATCGTTTAAATCTATTAATCGCTGGTTAAGTTGCATTAATTGGCTAATAACAATTTCGCGCATTTTGGTATCCAAAATACCAGCATATTCCAAAGATAATATAAAACTGCGTATTTCTAGAGTAATTTTGTATACTTCTTCTGAACTAAAAATACGTAAAGTTTTGTTGGTATCAACCTGAGGAAATTCAGCGTACCAACATTGTTGCTCTATTAGCTCTTTCTAACCAATCGAAAGTACGAATGATTGTCTCTTTGGCAAAACCGGCCTCTTCTAGCTTTTGCTTAACGGTTGTTGACTCAGGCACAATTTCCGTCTGCTGGGAAATAACTGTCTCAAGTAAATATACTATAATATCGACAATGCTTTGTTGTTGCTGCTTCATCTTCAGTCTTTAACCTCGCTCGAATACCTAAGAACCTGCTCTAATATAGCCACCCGCTACTGACTTAATAAACTCCTGTAACTCTAACTCCAACAACATTGTACTAATTTGTTGCACCGGCCAACTAGTCCTCATTACCAAAACATCAATTGTTGTTATTTCGAATCCTATACAATCTAACAGCTTCCTATGTTCCCGATCAAGTTTATTTTTTTCTTGGAAATTTTTTGCATCTAAAATTTTTGGTTGTAATAATCCAGCAAACCCTCTTAATTCCTCTAAAATATCAGCTGGCTGCTCAACTAATTTTGCACCTTGGCGAATTAAATGGTGACACCCGCGAGCCTGCGGATTATAAATCGAACCGGGAATAGCAAATACTTCTCGACCCTGCTCATTGGCTAATCTCGCTGTTATCAGCGAACCACTACGCACCGTTGCTTCTACCACTAGAGCTCCCATACTTAAACCGCTAATAATACGATTACGCAGTGGAAAATGCCAAATAGCACCTTTAGCCTCCAAGGGAAATTCAGACAATAAAACCCCACCACTACCAAGTATTTTTTGTGCTAAATTGGCGTGGTAGGCTGGATAGATTTGATTTAATCCAGTTCCCATTACGGCAATAGTTTTGCCCGCATCCGCAACTGCTCCTTTATGGCTAGCAGCGTCAATGCCCGCAGCAAAACCACTAGTAATAACCAATCCCGCCTGAGCCAATTCTTTAGCAAAAATAAATGCTATTTCCAAACCAACGGGCGTTGGATTTCTACTACCAACAATTGCGATTTGCGGTGATTTTAATAATTGCAAATCACCACAAACAAAAAGCAATAGAGGCGGATTGGATATTTCTTTTAATAACGGTGGATAATCTGGATCTTTTATGGTGATGATATGATTACCTGTTTTTTGCGCCCAACATAAATCTCGTTCCACCAAATGCCAATTTGGATTTTTTAATTTGCTTACTTCCTTTGCCGGAAATCCAAGTTTTATTAAATCAATTGGCGACGCCACTAACAGATCTGCAATGTTTGGAAACATCTCAAAAAGCTTGAGCCCAAAACTAAAACTTAGATTTGTCGTCTCAAGTAGAGCTAGTAAGCAACGCAATTCTGCCATTTTAAAATCTTTTTTATGTTGCATTGGGTATGCTATAATTTTTGGTATTAACTAATAAAAAATTAATGAACTCTATGTCAATTTTGCAAATCCTACAATACCCGGATTTACGCTTGCGTCGTAAAAGTCACAAAGTAACCGATGTTACCTCGGCTAAAATAAAAAAAACCATAAAAACCATGCTCGAAACTTTAGCTAATACTGAAAACTGCGCAGCACTAGCAGCGACCCAATTAGATATTGAACAGCCACCAAGCATTATCGTAATTAATTCTATGGATGACGACGACCATATACTTTGTTTAATAAATCCACAAATCATCGCACAGGAAGGACACGACGTTGCCGAAGAAGGTTGCATGTCAGTTTTCCCAGATGACATTCGTGCCGAAGTCAAACGCGCAACCAACATTAAAGTTAAAACTCTTACTGCCTGCGGCGATCAAATTGAGTTTGCCGCGGATGGCTATCTCGCACGTTGTATTCAACATGAATGTGATCATTTAAACGGGATTCTTTATATCGATCATCTCTCAAAATTAAAGCGCGCATTCCTAGAAAAAAAGATGAAAAAACTGAGCCAACATTAAAAAACAGATAACACAGAGGCTATTTCTCTGAGCATGATGGTTTTAGTAGCAACATCAAAATACAGCTCTTTATCGTAAAAAGAATTATAGTTATTGGTTTTTGCTTTATGGTCAATAACTATTATCAAAGTGTTGGGCAACTGTTTTTTTAGCGCTCTTTGAACCATAGGCAATGATCCATCGCTAATACCGGTAAAAGTTTCATCTAGTAATAAAATATCGGGTTTTTGCAGCATAGCTGACACCAATAGCATCTTAGCTTGTTCACCTCCACTAATACGGTCAGGCCAATGCTGCTTACTGTCTAAAGTTAACACCTCGTCATCTGTGGTGTCAGTATCGCTAAAATGTTTTAAGCCTATCTCTTTTAAAAGTGAGCACATATTTTTTCTTTGCTCTTCATTTAATTTTGGGTCACTGGGAATTGTATCAGGATAAGAAAGGACTTCCTGCAGAGAAGAATCAAGCGGAAAATAAATTCTTTGACTTAACAATATTATTTTGGGTTTTTCTCCATTTATTTGGGGATAATATATGTTTCCTTTACCAGAAACTCCGTTTTCTTTCAGTCCGTATATTTTAGATATTAATTTACTTTTGCCACAACCTTCTTCTCCTGTAAGAACATAAACCTTACCCATATCGAGTCTCAGATCTTCTATATTAACCAAAACTCGTTTTTTAAATCCGATTTCCAAGTCTTGTAATATTAATTGATTGCTCTCTTCGGTTGTTCTATTAATTTGATCTCTACTATCTGCGTCCTCATGCGTATTTGCCTCCACGATATTAATTCTATTTATAGCCTTATTTAGCTGTTCTACTGTTTGTTTATTATCGCTTGGCCAAGCTAATGTACTTAATAAGTTCGGGCAGGCCTGTCGTACTTTGATCCTATCTTCAAAAGCAATTATTCCATTACTAATTCCATCACCGACCAAATAAAGGGTAAATATAGCATCAGTTATCCCTGATACTGTCCCCCAAACACCATTTACACTTCCCCATAGATTTTGTGTCTCTTGAAGTTTTCTTAAGTCAACCACGAGTTGCTGTGTTTTTGCTCTTGAAGCTGCTAAACCACCTCTTTCAGTGATCGTCCTGATGTTTTCAATATCATTGTTAAGGATAGCTGTATATTTATCTCCAAGAACCGTTATTTGCTCGTTGTGTAGCATGACTTTTTCTGTTAACGGATCTGAGATAAAGGAACGCATTTTATTATACATGGTAGAGTAAATAAATATCCTTGGGGAATTAAAAACAATTATTCCCAAACCGTATATTCCATTTATGGTTGACGAAACCCCACCCGTAACTAATCCGCTTCCCGAGCCAACCATTGTAGAAATATCGCTATTTAAATGGTTTAGCAATAGATTAGCATCAGGATGATACGATAAACGTAAAGCTGTCTCACCAGAAAACAATTTAGATCTTATTTGATCAGAGAAAGCATACTGAAACTTGTCCTGAAAATAATTATTAATAATGCCTGTTCCCGCGCTTCCTATCGCATAAGGCACACTAAACATAATAAAACTAACAACTGTTGGGACAAATTGTCTCCTTACTAGAACATTAGGGTCATTTAAATGTTCAAAACCATTTGTTAAATCTTGACTATGTTGCGTAATAAGAGTGGATAAGAAGTGGGTCAAAAATTGACAAGTAAATAATGCTATTGCCTGCCTTTCCATAAACGTATCCAGCTGTTCTTTTGGTATGAATTTGCCATAGGTTGTATATAAATTTTGTACTGTTTTTATAGGACCAAGCAAAGGATCTACTATCGCTGTAGTAATCTCTTTTTCTTGTTCAGATCCCTTAAAACCTATGAATCCCCCTATAGGAATCATAACTGCTGCCGCTATTGGATTAGATCCTACCAATGAATTAGTTATTGCCATTCCAACACACTCAAAAGTTAATTCATGGTGCTCTGTATTACCATTACGCGTATTCATTTCATCAAAAATACCTACGGCTAAACCGATTATTGCCCCTGGTACCCCTGCTATTGTATTTCCTGCTATAGCTGACATTGTAGGAGCTATAGCAGGAATAACTAATTCTCCATTCCCTGTTATCACCAAGAAACCAACTGCTCCTCCGGCAATTTCATATGCAAGAGTTGGATGAGCTGTGTATCCAAAGGCTGTACCAATAATTACCCAGGTTAAGTAACGTTTATCCGTAACTTCAAAATAATTCAGGGTTTCATCAATTGCTCCTGCCGTCCCTCCAATAACAATACACCAAGGACCACACAAATAACCTCCAGCCACTGCTCCAGCCAGTGGAGTAACCAAGTATTCGTGTTCGTTTATGAATTGATACAATGAATTATAGAAGGTTCCAAAATAAGATGGGTCTTTAGCATAATCTTTTTCGGGAACACTGGTTGAGTTTGGTGTGGGCGGAGTATCAAGAGCATACGAAGCCTGCGAAACAAACAACAAAATTAACACTGCTATGACTATAATAATATGTCTTGTTTTAATGAATAATCGGCTAAATTTAAAAGTCATTTGAAAATCTCTAGTAATTTTTTTGCTACTATTAATTTTCAACTGTATCAGCCAATTATTAAAGTAATCTTAAGTCTACAAAAAAATGTGGTATCAAAAACCGGTAGCCGCAGGCTAAAGCCTGCGGCTACCAGATTTCTCAACTATCGATCTTATTTTTTTTGTCCCGTGCAAAGGGTAATAATTAATCCATTATTTTTTCTATTAAACAACAAAGCGTCCCATCCACCAATTTTGTTTGCACCGCATCACCAACAACAACGTCTTTGGCTGTTTGTACTATTTTGTTACCCTTGCTAACAATCGCATAACCACGCACTAGTGTTGCGAGTGGACTCACTAAATCAAGCGCAGCGCTCGCTTTGACTAATCGATGTTGCCAATAAGTTAGTTGATGCTGCATCGCTAAATGAAGACGGTGCTCCACCTCATCCAAACGCTGCGCTTGCTGGGCTAAATAATACTGCGGGGGACGCAAACGGTTTTTTAAATTTTCTAGTAACCACTGCGCTTGTTGTAATTTATACTGCATTAGATTAATTAACCGCTGCTTGAAACCTGCTAAAGCCGCTAACCACTCCATAACATCAGGAACTGCAAGTTCTGCTGCAGCTGATGGTGTTGGCGAGCGCATATCAGCAACAAAATCAGCAATCGTAAAATCAGTTTCGTGTCCAACTGCACTGATCACTGGAATAGCACTTGCAAAAATCGCGCGCGCAACAATTTCTTCATTAAATGGCCACAAATCTTCCAAAGCTCCACCACCACGCGCTAAAATTAATACATCACATTCGTGGCGTACGTTTGCAGTTTGCAATGCTAAAGTAATTTGCGCGGCTGCTTCATTGCCTTGTACCTGCGTGGGATAAATAATAACAGCAACACTTGCAAAGCGGCGCTTGAGCACACTCAAAATATCGTGAATTGCAGCACCAGTTGGCGAAGTAATCACACCAATACATTGCGATAATTTTGGTAGTGGCTTTTTATATTTAACATCAAAAAGTTTTTCAGCTTCAAGTTTTGCTTTCAGCTGCAGAAATTTAGCATGCAAAACTCCGGCGCCCGCAAGTTCCATATGTTCGATAATCAGTTGATAATCACCTCTTGGTTCGTAGAGGCTAACCTGCGCGATAACAATTACGTATGTGCCATTTTTTGGCTGAAATTTGAGAGCTGATTTTCTATTACGAAACATTGCCGCACGAACTTGAGCCGATTCGTCTTTAAGTGAAAAATAGATGTGGCCGGAACTTGGTTCGGCTAGGTTTGATATTTCGCCTTCGATCCATATATGCTCAAAGTTAGCTTCTAGAATTGCTCTAGCTGCAGCGTTGATTTGCGATACTTTAAAAATTTTTCGTTCTGGCATTATGTTCATCAGTGCATAATGCTAACATATTCTTGACAATTCATTAAAAGTTTATATAAGGGGACTGTTGCAGACTAAAGCTTAATCTTAATTAAAATAATTTTTTCAACAAACAAGCTTCGAAGAAGCAAAATATAATAGCCCAGCCTAAAGCCCGCGTTTTTTGCGGGCTGCAGGGCTGGGTGTAATGTAGAAATTGAATTAAGCTCGCAGAGCGCGATTGATATTTTTACAACAGATCCAAACTCAGAGAATTTTATTTCGCTCTGCGAGCTTGAACATTTTGTGTTAGCCACCCAGGCCTGCGACCCGCAAAAAACGCGGGTCTTAGCCTGGGCTATTAGGATTTAGCCCTTCGGGCGTGGAGTTGATAAAAAAATATTTTCTAAAATCTCGGATTGCAACAGTCCCATAAGTTACTGTTGTAACCAATTGACACTTAAATGGGTGAGTTATGAGCATTGCAATAAAAATTAATGAAGAGCTTTATAACGCGGCGAAACCAATAGCACAAGCACAATATTGCTCTGTTCCTAATCAAATAGCTTATTGGGCAAAAATTGGGCGCGCTGCCATAGACAACCAAGATTTGCCAGTTGAATTTATTATAAAAATTTTTGAAGGGCTGGCAGATGTCGATGCTGGAAGAATAGAACCATATATAAAGGGTGAATGGAGAAAATAAAAAAGGGGATTGCCTGGGTGTAAAAGTTTATAGATTTTACATGACAGACCAACTCACTTTACTGGCATATAAGTATTACGAATCAAAGAAAGAAATTATCTTGTTAGATGTTGGGTCACATGAAAATTTTTATCGCAACTTAAAAAAACAACTTTCCGACCCTGCGTACGCGAATTAAACCACACCCACCGTTTATTGTTGACGAACACTCATTTAACGGCGATAATTGAGCGCATGGTATACATAAAACGGTTAGTAGAAAAAAACATCCACGATGCTCTAGCCAGAGATAAAAGTATTTTACTCTTTGGCGCGCGTCAGACTGGAAAAACTACCCTGATTGGACAAATTCCAGCTGATATCAAAATATCTTTTGCAAAACCTGAGGTACGCCAACAATATGAAAAAAACCCAGGTCTGTTATCCAGCCGCGTTGAATCCCTGCACCAAAACAACCACTCGCTGCCTCTGATCATCATAGATGAAGCGCAAAAAGTTCCGGAAATTTTTGATGCAGCACAAGATTTAATTGACCGTAAAATTGGAAAATTTATTTTAACTGGTTCTTCAGCGCGAAAGCTTAAACATCATCACAAATTAAATTTACTCCCAGGTCGAGTAGTAGTTTTGACTTTAACACCACTAACTATTACCGAACTACCAAAGGAAAAACAAATTTTAGAAGATTTGTTAGTTTTTGGTTCTTTACCTGGAATTGTAATTGCAGCAAACAATAATGATCGTGATATCGATCTTCATTCTTACGTAATAACATATTTAGAAGAAGAAATTCGTGCCGAAGCTGCAGTAAAAAATATTGCATTCTTTGCCAAATTTTTAGAACTCGCGGCAGGCGAATCTGGTAGAACAACTAACTTCAATAAACTATCACAAGAAATTGGTGTTGCTCATACCACTATCGCTTCATACTACCAAATTCTTGAAGATTGCTTAGTTGCTGAAAGAATCTCACCTTTTGTACATTCCCAAACTAAACGTCGTTTGATCAAAACACCAAAATATTTATTTTTTGATCTCGGAATTAGACGTATGGCAGCCGCAGAAGGTGTTAAACCATCGCTTGAGCATTTGGGCAAACTATTTGAGCAGTACATAGGGTTAGAGCTAATTCGCCTAGCAAAACTTAACCATGAAAGAAACAAAATTTATTTTTGGCGTGATGCAAACGGACCCGAGGTTGATTGGATTTTCTCCAAAGACAATCAGCTTATTCCGATTGAAACAAAATGGACCGATAATCCAAGTTTATATGACGCAAGACACCTGCAAGTATTTTGTAATGAAACTAAAGAAGCACAAAATGCTTATGTTATTTGTCGTGTACCACATAAAATTAAACTTGCAGATGGGATTTTTGCACTACCATGGCAAGATATAGACGAGCTTATAAATGCCTGACACAAACTCACAAGATATTTTCTTTATGCAACACGCGCTAATGCTTGCAGAAAAAGCTAAAAGCGCAAATGAAGTACCAGTTGGCGCTATTGTAGTTATAAATGATGAAATAATTGGTGAAGGATTTAACTGTCCTATTAGTACTTGCGATCCAACAGCACATGCGGAAATCATAGCCTTAAGGCAGGCTGCACAAAAATTAAACAATTATCGTTTACCTGAAGTAACGTTATATGTAACTTTAGAACCATGTGTAATGTGTGTTGGTGCGATGTTGCATGCGCGCGTTAAACGCTTAGTTTTTGGAGCATCAGACCCAAAAACCGGCGCAGTTGTGAGTGTTTTTAAACTATTGGATGAAAAAAACTCAAATCACAGAATTGAGCATCACGGCCACATTCTTGCTATCGAATGCGGCAAAATATTGTCTGACTTTTTCAAAGCCCGGAGAATTTTCGCAGGGTCGGATCTCCATCCCGGAACCATCTAAGGGACTCAACTAGAACGGGCGGGGGGCATCTACGTGCTGCTGCTCGGGTTTCCTCTGTTCTTTTGGTTCTTTCATTGCTTTATAAGCTTGCTCTTTTTCTACCATCATTTTATAAACCGCAGGCAATCCAGCTATTACTTCTAGCCGCGTCGTAGGGTTTATAATCTCCGTTGCTACCCCTTGAATTATACCAGGAGCTGATTTAACAGTACTAGCAACAAACACACCATACCTTCTTTCTGTAGCCGCAAGCAGTCCTTGAGCTTTTTCCAGTTCTTCTCGTTGTTGTTGCAACGTCGTATCCACTCTTTCTACTGCGTCTACGGCATTTATTCCACCCCCATCCTTTGGCAGTACTTTTTCCGCCGCCGCAGTAACTCCATCTTTTAATCTATCGATTTTTCTAGCAACTACTTTTATCTTATCTTTTAGTGACGATATTTGTTCTTTAAGACCATCAATTATAGAAGGCGTTGGAGACTCTTCTCTGTTTGCTATTTTTAACAAGTTCTGCATTTTTTTTAACTTATTTTTAAGTTCTTCTAATTCTTTTCGCTTTTCCGTCAACTCATTTCGCTTTTCCAAATAATCCATTAATTCAGGAGACTTGGGGCCTATTCGCTCCACTGCTCTTAAATTCTTATCTAAAGTTTCTTTAGTCGTTTTAACTTCTGCTTCCAATCGTGGAACGCTGTTTAGCAATTCAACGTAGTGATCCGACAAACTCTTTCTTTGGTCCTCAGAAAAATCTTCAGTGAGCGCCGCAATACTCTTTTTGGACATCGGCGCATCATCTGCTGGCAACTTTGCAGCAAAAGACTTATCTAATATTTCTGGATCTGTTCCACCAAGCGCCAAATAACCTTTTTGCGCAACAGCATATTCCGCTTCCAATCTTACCCTTTCTTCTGCAGTCTGAACTGCTCGATCTGCTGCTTCTAAAGCATCTGCAGCCATTTTTTTAGGCCCATCTGGTATTTTGTTCGCTAAGTCAGTCACCTCCTCTTTCAACTTTGCAATTTTTTGAGGAGTATCACCTCTTTCTACTGCAACTTTCAGCTCTTCTCGTTTTTTAAGATATTCCTTTAATTGCAATTGTGTAGGTGACGGAAGTGCCGGAGGAACTTCTGTTGATAGTGTTTTTACTTTTTCTAATGCCAAAACTATCTTCTTTTTCTCCTCTTCCACCGTCCCAACTGGTGGTTCTGCTACTTCTGCTGTTTTTAATTTTTCCGCAATATTGTCTAATCGTCTAAGATATATGGTACCAACATCACCAAGTATTCCTTTTCCTAAATCCTCCCCAAGCTTCTTGGCTTCTTTCGGATTGTTTTCAACAAGCTTTGTAAAATCTTCATATTCATTATTAAATCTTACCCAAAGTTGCTTTACTCTAGCTTTGACCGCTGCTATGTTTTCTTGTGTTGCTTGTGGCTTCTGTGCTTTTAGTGCGGCTAGTTCTTTTTGCCCTGCCAATAACTTTGCTCGTAAATCTTTTAATTGTTGAACAGCAACTCCTTGTACACTTATGTCTTTAGTAAAAACCTTCTTGATTGACTCAGCTGCGCTTCTAAATATACTTACAGGCTTATCCTTCAGAACCACCTCAGCTGCAGCACGATCTTCCACTGAACCATATTGACTCAAATGAACCCAAAATTGTCTTTTTGCGTCTGGTCCTTTCTCGTCGAGAACATCACCCAACTGTTTTAGACACAAATCATACTCTCGCGGATTCTGAATTTTTATTTTTCTAATATTTTGAATCCACTTAGTATAGTTTTCTGGATCTTCGTGTGGCATTGCTTTTGATAACGGAGTTTCTTGTCCATTAATAATTACTCGTTTTCCCGCCGCTAAACACAGCTTCTGTATTTCCGCGTGTCTCTCCGTATTCGCAGGAGCAACATTATTCCACTCAATTACTTCACGATTTTTTTGTGCTTCAATAACTTTCTTAGTATTTTCTGCATTATCATTTGTAATGATAAAAAATTGTTCGCCCTTGCTATCTAGCTTAACGTACAATCCATCACCAAGATCTTTGGCTTTGTACGCCAGCATATCCATAACGTTTGTATAACCCGCCGTTTTCGGATCAAATGTAGCCAATTGTTTTATAAAAGCATCATCTGCTAGACCCATTTCTAAAAGGGTTGTTAAATCTGCATCTGTGTCCATTTTTTTGATTCTTTCTATATATGCTTTTTCATCGGCGGCAGCAGCAGCTTTCTCAGCAGCATCCGCATCTTCTGCTATCGCTATTCCTCGCACTGCACCAGTAAGATATAATTGAACATCCAGCGCAATCTTTGCATCGCGCATGGCTGTATAATTTTTTTCGAATTCTTCAAGCTGTTGTTGCCGTATTTTTTCATCAGCATTAAGTGTAAGAGGTTTAGAAAAACCCGCCAAAACTATAGCTTCGTCCGCAGCCTTCCTCAGTTTTTGAGCTTTATCCGATGCTGCAGCTTTATCCGGATTTGTGCCATCCATGGCCTCGGCCGCCCGCTCCGCAGCTACAGCCGCAGCTTCCGTTTTAATTGCGTTATATTTTCCAACATCTATTCCTGCTGCTCTTAAACACTCCTCGAATGTTGGTGTATCTGCCTCAATACTCTTTCTAATCTTTTGCTCCGCGTCCGTTTTATCAGTGTAATCTATACCAGGAATAGCCCGAAACAATCTACTTCCGCCACCTTCCACTATGCGATCTAACACTCCCCTCAAAGATCGTTCGTCAACCCTTGATAACCTACTAAGATCAGTAGCTTTAACTGCGGCACAATTAGGACCAGACTTCTTTATCGCAGCCGTCATTTGATTAATCACTTCTTCGTCATTTGTGGCAGGTTGTACAGACGGAGGAAGTTTAAGACTAAAAATAGCATAAGCACGGTCACGGGTAAGTATACTTGTCGATGGTTTTACTTCTTTTTTAGGTGCTGGCGCAGTAGAAGGTATAGTTACTGATACTGGTGTTTCCGTTTGTTGCACTTCTTGTGATGCTTCCATAAAGCTCCTTATTCAACTAAAAAGTTTTTAATATTTTGCTGCCTGCAATTATTTTTGCTTTGCACAAGACAAAAATAAAATTTGGCATCAAAACACTGGTAGCCGCAGGCTTTAGCCTGCGTGTCCAGCGTTGGTAAATGCCACGGCAACGCAGGCTAAAGCCTGCGGCTACCGGATTTCTCAATTATCGATCTTATTTTTTTTTGTCCTGTGCAAAGTTATTTTTGGAACATTAAATTTTACAAAAAATATGTTTTTTATTTCGCTGTAGTTATGCCCGATTGCGGTTGGATTTTTATAGGGTGTTCCCAAACCAACCCCATATCCTTAGCGCGCTTGGCCAAACGATCGTAGCATTTTTCATCGCTGGCATTTGGCGTATATCCAATTAAATCAAATTTGTATCTTTTTGCTTCTATCCAGGCAAAGCGCTTCATCATTTGTGAGCCTGCAATTACCTCAACTGAAGTCCAACCTTTTGTGGCAATAAGCTTTCCGATTTCTTCAATGGTTTTTGCTTGATCAAGAACACCACTAACGGCTCTTTGTTGTTCTGCTGAATAAGGAGCGGAAGAACTAATAGCTTCTCCGTAATCGTGAATCACCCAACCAGTTGATGCTTTAACAAAAGCTAGTGGTAGTTCTTCACCAAATACTGCATTAGCATTAACAAGCTGTATGAAAGGATAAAAATAATTGCAACAATACTCAACATCAGTTTCTGACACCGCATCAAAATCCCGATCCGCGGTTGTATCAACACCAAGATCACGCTCACTCCAAACATTAAAAACTGAGGTTTCCTCTACCATATGATTAGTCAGCTCGATTAGGTTATAAGTCTAATAAAAGAAAAACTTTCCTAGTGCCATTGTACCAAATTATAGTTGAATTTACAAAAAACCATAGTTGACATATTATATCGACTTGTAGATTCGATTTTATATGGATCATATCCTGTAACAAAAATAACGGAGCGACATTACCATGCGTAAAATTTTATCGATATTCGTAACCATGTCTTTATTGCTTTTATTAGGTGGGTGTAGCAAATTACGCCCTTATCGTGTGGATGTACAACAAGGCAATATTATTGATCAACATATAGTAGCCGAACTACATACCGGTTTGAATAAAAATGAAGTAGCCTCCATTTTGGGAGCACCATTGCTTATTGATATGTTTAACGTTAACACCTGGACTTATGTCTATACTAATCAAATCAATGGCGGAAAAATAGAAAAGAAAAAACTAATACTCGAGTTCAAAAAAGATAAACTAGTACAAATAAATAAATGACAAATTTAATTACCGATAACCGTAAAGCACGCCATGACTATAGTATCGAACAAACATTCGAGGCTGGGTTGGTGCTTGCCGGTTGGGAAATAAAAAGCCTGCGCGCGGGTAAAGCGCAGCTTAGCGAAAGTCATGTGATTCTAAAAAATGGTGAAGCTTTTTTACTAAATTCTCATTTTGCGCCATTGCCAACTGCTTCAACTCATGTTCAAGCAGTCCCTGACCGAACACGCAAATTATTGCTCCATAAAAACGAACTCAGTAAATTAGTTGGTGCAGTTGCACGCAAGGGATATGCAATTATCCCACTTAATTTACACTGGAAGAAAAATAAGGTTAAAATTGATATTGCTTTGGCTCGCGGCAAAAAACAATATGACAAACGCGAATCTATAAAAAGTCGTGATTGGGAAAGACAAAAACAAAGACTAGCAAAACTACGCTAGGCTCTAATATACAATACGACTTGCAGGCTGTATGGTTTGAGTTTTTCGATGCTTGGTACCATCGTCGGCAACGTAATGCTCAATACGATGCACGTCATTTTCATTGATTAAAAACTCTCGGCGCTGTAAATATGCGTCACGTATAAACACATATGGATCGAATGCCTGGTCAACAACTTCGTCACCTATCAATAACTCTGAGCGACGTTGTACGAAATATAATCCCGCAGCAATATACTGCACTTCTTGAGAATTAACATATCCCCAAGGACTTAACAAAAAGTAATTAATGGGTAATGCAACAGCATCTCTTACCGTAGCAGGCCCAAAAAAAGGCAACACTATATAAGGGGTATTTCTAGATCCCCAATGTGCAAGAGTTAAACCAAAATCTCCGACATCTCTTTCCACACCCAATCGAGTAGCCACATCAAATAAACCACCAATACCAACTGTCGTATTAATAACTACGCGAGCAAGATCTGATATAGCTTGAGGAAAATCTAACTGTAAAATTTCATTTGCGGCTGAAGTAACATCACCAACGTTATTAAAAAAATTATACACCCCTTTTTTTACCGGCCAAGGTAATACGGTATCATAAACTTTTGCTACTGGTCTAAGCAATGCACGATCAAGAGCCATATTAAAAGCAAAAACCTTACGATTAAAATGCTCATAAGGATCCTGCGGATCGACGGGTCCTTTGCTAGTAGCACAACCAGTCACACCAAAAATCAAACTGGCTAATAATGCCACTTTAAAAATTTTTCCTTTATTTTCTAACATAGAACCTCTATTTCTAAACGCGTTGATTATAACTTCTTCGTCGCTATAAACACCAGCATTATCAAAATTTTTTGGTCGGGGCGAGAGGATTTGAACCTCCGACAACTGCTTCCCGAAAGCAGTGCTCTACCAAGCTGAGCCACGCCCCGCTTTTGTAAAAAATCTTACTAAAGCCTGCACCTACCGATGCGCCTAGGCTAACCGAATATTTAAACAGTAAAAATTTTACCTAATATATAAAATATTTTCCAAAAATCAAAACAATATATCACTACTATAGTAAAAACAAAGGGGATGCAAAAACAATAAATAGCAGGTAGAATGTATCGGATTTTGTATATATATTAAATAAATACTACATAAGACGCACTTTAACACTTTATTGGAGAAAAAACATGGCTCGAGGAGTAAATAAAGTAATTTTAATTGGCAATCTTGGCAACGATCCAGAGGTTAGATATACCCCAAATGGCAATGCAGTTGCTACTATTTCATTAGCGACTAGCGAAACATGGAGAGACAAACAATCTGGTGAATTACAGGATCGAACTGAATGGCATCGAGTGGTCTTTTTTAATCGTTTAGCTGAAATTGTTGGTGAATACCTACACAAGGGCTCGAAAATATATGTTGAGGGACCGTTACGCACCCGCAAATGGCAAGATAAAACTGGCTTGGACCGCTACACTACTGAAATTATTGCAAACGAAATGCACATGCTTGATAGCCGTTCTGGCTCTGGTGGTAGTGGTAGTAGTAGAGAAAAAACTGCACCACCAATGCATGAGTCCGCCGAAATCCCTACAAATAGTCACTTTGAACCTACTGGCGCGCCAATGGGCAACGCAGCAGTAGTACCTCAAGCGCCGATGGACGATGATATTCCATTTTGATCGATAAATTTAAACTTTTGATAAAAAAATCCCCAGTTTTCTGGGGATTTTTTATTAGACTTCTCTTTGCACAGAACAAAAAAACAAGAGACATGCAGGCTAAAACCTGCGGCTGCCGGCGTAACGTTTATTTGTCTTCTTCGGATTCTGGCTTACGATCAAGCAATTCAACAATTGCCATTGGCGCTTTATCTCCAGCACGAACATCACATCTAATAATACGCAAATAGCCACCAGGACGCGCTTTATAGCGTGGACCTAAAAAAGTAAATAATCTACCAACAGCAACATCATCCCGCAGGCGAGCGAAAGCTAACCGACGATGCGCTACTGAGTCTTCTTTCGCCAAAGTAATTAATGGCTCAGCCACACAACGAAGTTCCTTAGCCTTGGCTAAAGTAGTTTTAATTATTTCATGTTTAAACAATGAAGCAGCCATATTACAAAACATGGCTTTTCTATGGCTACTAGTACGACTTAAATTTCTACCGCTATTACGATGGCGCATAATTTCCTACCACTCTTTTTATTTCAGGTTCTTATTTTTTGATAATTTTTCTTCTGCTGCCAATTCAGCATCATAGTCAGGCTCAGCCACAGGTATTTCTAAACCAGGAGGTGGCCAACCTTCTATTTTCATTCCTAGCGACAAATTTCGCATAGATAAAATAGTCTTAATTTCGTTTAATGATTTTTTACCTAAATTGGGTGTTCTAAGCAAACTATTCTCATCACGTTGCACTAAATCTCCTATGAAGAAAATATTTTCACCTTTGAGGCAATTGGCAGAACGTACAGTTAATTCTAAATCATCAACTGGGCGCATTAAGATTGGATTCATTTCATTATTTTTTTCTTCAACTTTTGGCTCTTCAGGTTTGCGTAATTCAACAAATGCTTCAAGTTGATGTTGCAAAATCGTAGCACTAACACGGATCGCTTCTTCAGGATCTAAAGTACCATTGGTTTCCAAATCAATGACTAATTTATCAAGATCAGTACGTTTTTCAACACGGGCATTTTCAACATGGTAAGCAACTCTTAATACAGGGCTAAAAGAAGCATCAATCAATATCTTATCAACCACACGACCTTTTTCTTCATCTTGAGTATGCACGTTTGATGGCTGGTAACCACGACCCAAAGCTACTGTAATACGCATGCTCAGCTTACCGCCTCCAGTAATGTGTGCAATTACATGTTCTGGATTTACAATTTCAACATCATGCTCAAGTTTGATATCTTGCGCCATTACTGGACCGGGAATGTCTTTATTCAACTCCAATACTACCTCGCGACGGCCATACATTTTAAAATAAACGCCTTTTAAATTTAGCACAATGTCAACCACATCCTCACGCACTCCTTCAATGGTGCTATATTCGTGTAATACATTGTCGATTTGCACCGCTGTTACTGCTGCTCCTTCCATCGAAGACAACAAAATACGTCGCAAGGCATTGCCTAACGTATGTCCAAAACCGCGTTCAAAAGGTTCCAATACAACCTCAGCTCTAGTCGAGCTAATTTTCTTAACTTGAATAACGCGTGGCGTTAAAAAACTACGATAAATATCCTGCATTCTAGCCTCTTTATTTTGAGTAAAATTCAACCACCAAGTGAACCTGAAATTCAGGTGGGAATTCATTAATATCTGGAAAACGCTTAAAAACACCGCTCATTTTGCTAGCATCTACAGTTAACCACTCAGGAGTTGTGCCTTTTTCAGCGAGTTCTAGAGATGAAGAAATACGACCTTGTTTTTTATTTTTTTCTTTAACTGCAATTTCATCATTCACACCAACTAAATATGATGGAATGTTAACAGTTTTGCCATTAACAGCTATCGCTTTGTGGCTTACTAATTGCCGTGCCTCAGCGCGTGTTGCAGCAAATCCTAAACGATATACCACATTATCCAGTCTTGATTCGAGTAAATGAATTAAATTTTTGCCAGTCGATCCTTTGCGGCTATCGGCTCGCTTGTAGTAATTATGAATCTGTTTTTCTAAAATCCCATAATAACGCTTAACCAATTGCTTCATGCGCAGTTGTACGCCGTAATCTGTTGCTTTTTTGCCAACCTTATCACCAAACTGCCCTGGAGGGGTATCAGCTTTACATTTTGATTCTAAAGAGCGCACTCTACTTTTGTGTTGTAAATCAACACCCTCACGACGCGATAAGCGACATTTTGGACCAATATATTTTGCCATCTAAACAATCCTCGAAATCAAATAATAAAATTTACCGTTCCAACCCTAAGAGCCCAGCCCTGCGCTTCGCAAAAAGCGCGAGGCTTAGGCTGGGCTGGTAAAACATTTAAAATTTTTATACTCTTCTTTTCTTTCTCGGTCTACAACCGTTATGCGGCAGAGGAGTTTTATCAGTAACGCTAGTGATTTTAAATCCTAACGCATTAAGCGAACGACCTGCGGAGTCTCTTCCCGGCCCCGGCCCCTTAACATAAAGCTCTATATTCTTAACACCATATTCTTTGGCAATAATACCAACTTTTTCGGCAGCAACCTGGGCAGCAAATGGTGTGCTCTTGCGTGAACCTTTAAAACCACAAGTACCAGCCGATGACCAAGCCAAAACATTTCCCTGTTTATCGGTAAGCGCAATGATAGTATTATTAAAAGAAGCGCTGATATATGCAATCGCATCAACAATATTACGTTTTATTTTTTTCTTAACTGGAGCACGCGCTGGTGTTGTCATAACAAATTCTCTGTTTTTAAATTTAACTGTTTAACTTCCCCATTATCCTTTCGATGGAGCCTTTTGCAGTGTCACTGCTGCTTTTCTTTTACCTTTACGGGTACGTGCATTGGTTCTAGTGCGTTGACCGCGCACGGGCAAACCACGGCGATGGCGCACTCCGCGATAACACCCAAGATCCATAAGTCGCTTAATACTCATAGAAACTTCACGACGCAAATCCCCTTCGATAGTGAACTTGCTTACTTGAACACGCAAAGCCTCAACTTCCGCTTCAGTCAAATCTTTAATTTTACGCGAAGGATCGACTTTTGCTTCTCTGCAAATAACAAGTGCGCGTTGCCTGCCAATACCAAAAATAGCAGTCAACCCAATGCTCGCGTGCTTATGCACCGGAATATTAATACCTGCAATACGTGCCATTAAAACACTCCAACTTTATGTGTATATTTTATCGTTTACTTAAACACGCAGGCTAAAGCCTGCGGCTACCGAACACGCAAGCCAAAACTTGCGGCTACCAAAATTCTTAAACACTATTAAACACTAAGGGCGTCAAGAATACATTAAATAAAACAAAAATCAATTTTAAGCTATCCTTGTCGCTGCTTATGTCTTGCCTCTTTGCAAATAATATGAATAACGCCTCTGCGACGAACCACCTTGCAATTGCGACACATTTTTTTAACTGATGCTCTTACTTTCATAATTAATACTCTATATATTTTTACCTTACCATCATCCCACCGCCTTTTAAGCGAGATTTTTTCATGATTGAATCATATTGGTGTGACATCAAATGCGCCTGCACTTGTGACATAAAATCCATCAATACTACAACCACGATCAAAAGAGACGTACCTCCAAAATAAAACGGCATATGCCACTTAAACATCAATAAGTCGGGCAACAATGAAACCAAAGTAATATAAATCGCACCGAAAAATGTCAAACGCGTCATAACTAAATCAATGTACGATGCCGTGTTTTCTCCCGGTCTAATTCCAGGAATAAATGCTCCAGATTTTTTCAAATTTTCCGCTATTTCTTTTGGATTAAAAACTAGCGCGGTATAAAAAAAACAGAAAAAAACTATCGCTACAGCGTAAAAAATATAATATAGCGGCTGCCCCATTGATATAAAAAGACCAAATTGGCCTAGCCATTCCATCCCTTTAGTCTGTCCAAACCACTGTGCCACAGTAGC
>TBL_comb47_HYPODRAFT_10002975_pt1 | contig 20451 bp, 17 predicted proteins | sample TroBogypolimnion_40_FD_10682 | JGI IMG/M metagenome (IMG submission 10682) | reverse complement strand
GTATTCTTCTAAAATTGTAATCCATTTACTGGATATTGCCTTTTGTGTTGAACTATTCATTGTTACACCAAATTAGTATTAAAAAATACAATAAATCCGGTGTTACCGAAATAGTGAAGAATTACATCGAGAGGGGTGGCGTCCGTTAGCTAACGGACGACGGGGTGTGCAAATATAATTTTATCCTCCCTCAAATAACTATTTAGATTATACCCAATAGTTAATTCACTTCAGTTGGTGATATGTATATAAAAATTAAATTCCATATAAATAAAAAGCCGCTATGCAGCGGCTTCTTATTTTATAATTATATAAATATTTATTCTGTAAGGTAGGAAAGAAGTGCTTTATGCACCTGATCGATAGGCATTTTTTCACCTGTCCAGAGTTCAAAAGATTTAGATCCCTGTTCTACAAGCATTCTTAATCCGTTAAGTGTAATTGCTCCTTGTGATGCAGCGAGCTTTAAAAATTTTGTCTGAAGCGGAGAATAAACAAGATCAAATACAATCTGCTCTTTGCAAAATGCCTCCGGAATATTGGTTGCAGAATCATCAACTTCAGGAGTCATGCCCAATGATGTGGCATTAATAATCAGTTTAGAATCACGAAGGAGTGGTACAAGATCGGGCGGAACCAATTCATAAGCATGAATTTCATTAAAGATCATTTTAGTTTTAAAATATTCTTTTAATGATTCTGCAGTCTGTTCCGTACGGTTAACGATATTAATTCTGCCGGCTTTAAAGTAGCGGATAAGAGAATAAATAACACTTCTGGCAGAACCGCCCGCACCTATTACGGTTACATTCTGTCCTGCAATTTCATCCTTAAAAGGAAGCAGTGTTTCAACAATGCCGCTTACATCGGTGTTATACCCGCGGAGGGTGCCTTCATCATTAACAACTGTATTTACAGCGCCGATAATATTGGCTTCTTCCGAAACATCCTTAAGGTGTTGAAGGATTTTTTCTTTATGAGGCAGAGTAACATTCATGCCTCTAATTCCCAATGCAACCATTCCCTTTAGAGCGTCTTTCAGATTTGCCTGAGGAACATCGAATGGAATAAAAATATAATTCAAATCCATCAGGTCGAACGATATATTGTGCATGAGGGGGGAAAAAGAATGTTTTATCGGGTGCCCAATGATTCCAATAATCTGTGTATTATTATTAAATTTGTTTTGATATTGCATAATTACCGAAAATTTGGTTAAAAATTATTTCTCTTCAAGGAGCTTTTTGAACAGCTTCGAGGTTTTTACATCAGGATATTCATTAGCGAAATCATTTTCAATATTCGGATCCAATTCAAAAGCCGATTTCAGGCAGTCAATTGCTTCCTGAGTGTGGCTTAGCATAAAATTAATCTTTGCCTTTCCATAATAAGAATTTGCATGCTTAGGTTCAAGGCTTATACAATTATTTAGCGCCTCAATACCCAGCGGGAATTCACCGGTTTTTATATATGCATAGGCAAGTTTCTGCCATGCATGAAAATTTTCTTTATCCGTTTCTATAATTTTCTTATAGCTTTCAATAGACTGTTTAATGTTGCCCGTTGAATATTCTGCATCTGCTTTTGCAGACCATGCTTCAATATCGTTGGATATTGTTATTGCCTGGTTAAAATCTCTTAATGCATAATCATGTTTCTGAATTGAAAGAAGGCAGTAGCCTCTTGCAAGATAGGCTTCATAATAATCAGGGTCTAATTTAATAGCTCTTGAATAATATTTAATTGCGTTAAGAGTCTGCCCTAATTCTTCATAAACCTGTCCAAGGCTGAAAGATATTGTTTCATCCATAGGATCAAGATCATAAGCTTCGGTAAAATACTCAATTGCCTTTAACAACTCTCCCTGTTTAAAGAAAGAATAGCCGCAATTGAACCATGAACTTGAAAAATCATCTTTCAGTGCAATAGACAATTCAAAACTATCCACTGCTTTATTATAATCTTCCAATTTAATATGAACAATTCCTTTATTATACCACCCGTTAAAGCTGTTGGGCTCTTCATCCAGGAATTTATCATATGCACGTATGGAATCTTTAAGCTTGTTAACCGTTTCATAGCAGAATCCGAGTTCATACCATGCTTCCGAATAAGAAGGGTCAATATTAACAGACTTCTCAAAGAATTCAATTGCTTTAGAATACTTTTCTTTTTTCTCATGCATAATGCCCAGGTTAAAATAAATCTCTTCATTAAGAGGTTCAATGTTCAGAGCCCTCTGCAGTGAGCTTAAAGCTTCTTCCGTCATACCGAGGTTATCTTCGGCAATAGATTTATTTATTAATGTTTCAGCGTCATTCGGATTAGAAGAAAGTGATTTTTCAAAACACATATATGCATCTTCAAATTCAAAAGAATTATTAAGAAAAATTCCTTTGAACTGCCACAAATCGGAATTAAAAGGTGCAGTTTCCAATGCACTGTTTACAAGAGAAAGGCCTTCTTCAACAAAATCAAAATCAACGCACATTTGAATTGTTTCTTCAATTTCGTCCATATACAGGAATGCGTTCCCCGCAGAAAAGTATTTTTTGCAGTCTTCGATTCTAATTTCAAGCTCTTTAGCTTCCAAATCGTCTTCGTTATTCTCGGAAAAATAGTCATTACTATAATTCATCATTACTCCAATATACAACCTTGCAAAATGTATTACTAACATTTTTCAAAATCAAGTTGAAAATTAAATGATTTCTTAGATGTGATTCAGATATTATACCAGTACTTCGTTAAGATGCTTAAACAGTTTAGCTCCGGAAGCTATATTCAATTTATAAATACTTAAATATTTTTCATATTTTTTATAATATTTATCATTGATATATTTTAAGTACGAATCAGTATATTCTTTATTTACAATGGCAAATAAGCTTCTTTTGGGGCTGCAGCTAACCATTTTGGATGCAATTACACCTTTAAAAGCAATAGATTCATTAACAAGATAATCAATTTCTTCACTGCTAATTAAATAATCGGACGAGATACTCTTATGAGAGGCATTAATACATTTGCCGAATTCTTCAATTTCATTATTGAAAATATTTGTTAATGCCGTCTCAACACGGTTTCTTTCACTCACATTATAATTAATTCTTTGGTATACCCTTTTTGGCAGCATATGTATTTTTTTCTTAAGGAAATCATCAGATATATCGCGGAGGCTTTTAATTCCCCACATGTATGTTTTAAGGGTATCGGAGCCGATGCTGCATTCTTCAATTCTTTCGGTACACATCTTAAGTGAATCAGGAATAATTTTTTCTGTATCGAGCAGAATAATTTCATACTGTTCATTTTCAAAAGGAATATTCTTGAAAACTTTTGTTCTTAAATCGGAAAAGAGAAAAGATTTGTTGTGGGAATTTACAATAGTGCTGTGGTGGGCTTCATTAGAAAGCCTTCCAATTATTTTCTTTTCAATTCCTCCCGAAAGCTCAATAAGAGCAGTACGGCTTAATTTTAATTTGCATAAACTATTAACCAATTTTAGCAAAGCCATCTGATGCGCCGCTATAGAACCAAGCCCAAAGCAATCGGGTATGTCTGATGTTAGTGCAATTTCAAAACCATTCTTAATAATCTCTTTTTCCCTTAGGGTGGTAAAAAGATTTACCATATATCTTACAGGAAGGCGCGAACCGGGCTTAATTACGTATGAACTGTCAGCTTCAATAATTTCTTCCGTAAAATTAGAAGCAATTAAAATTTTGTTATCTTTTCTTTTTCTGCCGATTGCGGTAACATATTTATTGACTCCTACAGAAAGCAATACACCTTCATTGTAGTGTGTGTGATCGCCAAGGAAAACCAAACTTGATGGGCATTCAACATAACGGCACCCTTTTATTCCGCCGTATAATTGGACAAACTTGTCTTTTGTTTCTTTAAATAAATCTACTATTCTTTCGTCCATAATTCATTGCCTTAAATTTTCAAACACTCCTATGTACACAAATTCACAATGTAAATTTACTGATTTGGAAAATTAAAAAAAGCAATTAAATTAAATTCTAAATAAAATTTTTGAATATATAATGTGCGAATACAGCGTAATTTCGTATAATTTAAAAAATAAGTTTTTACTATCTTATTTTTAAACCGGATTTTCTCTTAAGCCTTTTCTATTTTCCATTAGAATGCAGTATGGTTGTATATCTATCCGGTAATAATGATTAAAAGCGGCTATTTATATTTCATAGCCTAAACAAATGAGCAGAATATGCATACTCAGTTTCATGGAACCACCGCCATAGCCATAACCGAAATTAAAGGCAACCGGAAATTCGGGTTGGGTATAAAAATATCTAAAACTAAAATTAAATTTTGAATATATAACACCAAGGTTAAAATTATACCCGAAAGAAGTTGCATTACTTTTGTCAAAATTAATCATTGTAAAATTGTGATATCCATAAGAATAACTCGCGCTGCTTGAAAAAACAACTCCGCATTTTGCGGTACAATATATTGAAAACTTATCCGAAAGCGGATATTCGTATTGGGCACCTGTTAAAAAACTCAACTCATTATATGCACCTGCATCAGCAACTTTGTAAGTTGATTTACTGTAAGCATCAAGAGCACTTTGAAATCCATCCTGATTAAAGTTATTTACTGAAAATAGTACAGTACCACACCAGGAGAAGTTGGGTAAAATAGTTTTGGATACATCAATGCCAACGTTGTAGCCGGCAGATGCAAAAGCTCCATTATCTAAATCAGTACTCCCATAATCGCCAAGCGGAACCGAAACTCCGCCGAAGAGATAATATTTAAATCCGCTGTTATTTTTTGGATTTCCGTTTGATTCGGAATTATTCTGTCCATAAATGGTTACTATTGATATGAAAACCAATAAAACACACAATACTGCTTTTTTCATTTTCTCCTCCCGGAAGAGTTCAAAAAATTAATGATTGCACCTGCAGCTTATTCCCATCTCCGCAGTGCATTTTTTTATTTAATTAATTGATTGCTTAAAAGTTAAGCAATAGTAAAAAATAATTCAATAGATACTTTTTATGTTGGGGATAATTGGCGAGTAAAAAATATTTAAGGGTTTTATATGATGGGCAAGCTGTACCGTGTTTACTATGAACTCATAACCGTTTTCATTGTTACGCACTTTATGCATTAAATATAATATCCTGCATTTTGTTTTGCGGCAAGAATAATATTAATACAACCTTCTTTTCTTGGCGCAAGAAAAGAAGCAAAAGAACAGGCGCTAATAAAATAATTGCTAAAACATCACTACGCAGAAGCGAGAAAATAAAGTCCGACTCCGTATTTCATATTAACGGAGCCGGACAATTTTCTCGTTATCTTCTGCTTCGTTCAGTTTTTTCACGCAATTATTTTAAAGGCGCCAAAAAATATGTAAAATTGGTATGTTTAATTTGTACTTATTATGGCCTATTGAATTAATAGGTTAATTGGCTAGATTTAATATTTTTAATTTACCTCTTATTTCATTTTTGAATTGAGGATTATCCCCCGCTTTTTTAATAAGTCCCAATACCTCTGGTTTAGTTTTTTTAATTAAATTCAAGTCTAAAAATGCTAAAATGGATTTCCTTAAGTAATCTTCCAATATGAAAATATTATTTCTTAGATAATCTTCATCTTTATCTTCAATAAGTGACCCATGAACGATATCATTTCTTATTTCATAAAACATTTTAAGTGTTTTATAAACTTCTTGTTTTTCATTTTCATTTTTTGATAAAACTGTCGATGCTCTTGAAGCAAGAGGTTCTTTCTTTCTATTATCCCTATCTAAATATAGTGATTCAAATGCATATATAATTTCAATAAGTCTATCAAAAACAAAAATATTATCATTTCTTCCAATGCTACCTTTCAGAAGAATATGGGTAGCTAAAAGACATCGAAAGTCAATATTATGAAGCGGTTCTGGCGTTTTACGGAAGGGAGAGACGGAAAAATTTAGGTATTTTAAATAATCATTTATTTCTGTGCAAAATGTTTTAAATGCTACAATATCACTTTTATTGAAAATGTATGGATTATTATTATAGGCGTCGCTTAGTCCAAAAAAGTCTTCATCTTGAATCCGAATTTCTCTCCATTTATTGTTGCTATGTAAAAATCCTATAGTCATTATTAGGTTTCCAGATTTAAAAAGTTTTAATAATCGAAACAATGGGAGCCAAAAAATTCTGATTCTTCGAATAAGAAAATCTCCTGTATTTCCTCGGCCAATATGGTCCCATTTAATTAAAAGATGGTTATCACATGGATAATTGTTAAAGTAATGCAATTCATGACTTAGATTTTTTTTATCTTTGCTAGTCAATTTTTCAATCCAAAAATCTCCAAATTGAAGATCATCAGAATCAGATTGAAAATTTCTTAATACTGAACATATTTGAATATCATCTATCATGATTAACACTATGTTCAAAAAGTACTTCAAAAGCCATATGGCCTCGCGTAGTATAAATGAAACTAATTGATTTATTACCCAAATAAAGATTGCATTTATACTATAAAAAGTCAATACTGGTTGAGTTTTAGCTCAAACACAATGGTTGAATTATAATGCAAAGAATCGGATTGTTAGACATTTATGCCAAAATAATCGTTATTAATATAGTCTGCTAGGAACTGTCGTACAGTGCCAAGCTATTAAACATGGTATTATGCAGGGAGTAGAGCAGCCGTTAAATTACCGGCTGCCTTATAATGGTTTTAAGTTTCTCTTTTGCAGTCTTTCTAAAATCGCTTAAATAGATTTCATGATGTTTTTTGTTGGGTTTAAACCCATTCTCTTTTATAAAAGCATGAAGTTTTTGTATGGTTGGGCCTTCATCGGCAAATGGGCCTGTGTGCATTATCTGGGCACTCTTGCCTTCATGCAGTTTTTCAAATCTTATTTTTTCTATCGGCAGTGTGCTTTTCTTTGTTTTTACTTTTTCAATTGCATTCAGGAACATTTCTTTTGTAATAAACTCCGGCTGAAGTATTATAAGTGTCCACAGCCATTCATCCTTTTTTCCAATAATGAAGTTATTCATATCTTCAGCCCACCACAATCCTTCAAGCGGGGGGACAACAAAATCTTTTCCCGGTTTAGCTTTGGACATAAACTTAATTGTGTACGCTGTAGAATAAAGAAGTTCAATTGCCGTTTGAAATGTTTCCGATGTATTAGGGTCTCCGCGCCCGTCAACCATCAGGTAATTAAATGCCGGAACATTAACAATTGCAGGCTCGTTTTTTGCGGAATAAAGATTTTTGTATTCTTTCTTTAAATCAATTTTTTCCATGGTACACCTTAAATTGACTTAATAGGTAAGCATATATCAATCACAAAGTTCTTATCTTTATTCTTATCGGGAGTTTCAAGATAAACTTCATAGGCCGGAAAATCGCTTGGTTCATATCCGCTTGCAGGAAGCCACAAACCGAATAATTCATTATAAGGCTTGGCAATATCAGAACCTTTACCAACAAAACGGGCAACGGCGTGTTTTCCGCCGGGCACATCTATAATCCCGAATTCTTTTGGGGGTTTAACATCTTTTGCAACCGTAATACATGCATAGTAGCGGCATTTATCCTTTGGTGTAATACACGGGTTGTCAAATCCCACGCCGAACATTACAGTATCCTTATTAATCATGTTATTAGGATAAGCCCAATTGAGTAATTTGTTCCATGCAATGCCTATTTTCTTTTCATCATAACCATCCAATTGCGGCGCATAAACGGCATGAAGAAGAGATAAATTTTTAATTTCAACGTCCATAATTTTTTCCTTTAGCTTCTTATTAATAAATGCACCGGAAAAATAATCTTCGTTAAAACTAAAAGTTTTACTTTGCTTGCTTTTAATTTTGCAATTCTTGCTGTTTTTAATCCATGCACTTGCTGATATTTTAAAATGCTTTTTAAATGCACGGGAAAAAACGGCTGGAGAAGAAAATCCGCACAGGACAGAAATTTGTGTAATTGTTAAAGAGGGATTAGTAATAAGCATATTGGCTGCTTTTTCAATGCGCACACGGTTAAGAAAATCTGCAGGGGTTTCGCCAATAAGCGCGGCAAATATTCTGTGAAAATGAAATGGTGAAAAACATGCAGCCGAACTTAGCTGTTCCAGTGTAATTTTTTCGTGGAGGTTATTGTTAATGTAATTGATTACGGAAATAATTCTTGCTTTATACTCATTTATAGAATTAAGCTTGAATTCCTGCAAAGGCTTATTGCTTAGGCTCTTCATTCTTTTTCTCTTTGTTTAAAGAACCTGCAATTTCTTTAAGCAGCGAAGAAACTTCTTCAAGGCTATCCTGTATTGCCTCGTTTGATTTGACCATTCTAATTAAATATCTGAAAAACACCCATGCTAATATCAATATAATAATAATAAAAGCAGCCTGAAAGTATGAAAACATTTTTCACCCCCGTTTAATAAATTAAAAAGGAAATTCTTCTTTATAATCTATTTTCTTCTCAATTTTTTCTTCTTTAGGTTTTTGCGCTCTTTTATGGACTGCATTCCCTTCAACAAAAATTGCTTTGTAAGGAACAGTGGGGCATGCATGTTCGCAGGCTCCGCAGCCAATGCATATATCATCATTTACTTCCGGCAGAAGAAGATTATTATAAGGCACCATGTGAACTGCTTTTGTAGGGCAATGTTCGGAGCAGGCGCCGCAATCGGTTTTTTGTGTTTCAACAACGCAATTTTCTTTAATAAATTTTGCCTGTCCAACCTGGGTAAGTTTTTTATCCTCTACTTTTAGAGGAAGAATTGCTCCGGTAGGACAAACTTCTCCGCAGAGTACACAATCGTAATTACAATACCCGGCAGTGTTATCAAAACGGGGCTGGAACATTCCCCAAACACCATATTCTAAGAATGAGGGCTGAAGCACCTGTGTAGGACAGCTGCTTACGCATAAATTACATGCCGTGCAGATACGGTTAAAGCGTGCTATGCTCTGAGAACCGGGAGGCGATACGGTATATTTTTTTAATACCGGAACCGAATTCTGTGTGTAAACTTTTACCTGATTCTGCCCGAATGATAATCCCGCATAACCTATCATAAATGCAGCAGAGCCAAGGAGGAATTTTCTTCTGTCGTTGCCCGCTTCTTCCGAAATTTCATGCGGCTTTATTTTATATGTGAAATCATATTTAAGCCCGAGTGAGGGACAAATTTCAAAACAGTTAAAACAGCTTACGCATCGTGTAAAATCGACTTCTTTATTCTTTACATCTATGCATGAAGATTTGCAGACTGTTCCGCAGTTTCCGCAATTTTCACATGCGGCTAAATCAATCTTAATTTTAAATAATGAAAATTTTGACAGGAGGCCAAGCAAGGAACCAACGGGACAAACAGTATTGCAGTAAAGCCTTCCCTTAATAACAGCAAACCCCCCTGCAAGCCCAAGAATTATTACAGGCAATATGATATTTGTAATTCTAAAGTTTTTTATTTCCGCAGAATAGAACCAGTATAATTTCGTTTTTTCTGAAATAAGAGCGGCAATGTTATTAAGAAAAATAACAACGGGTTTAAAGAATTGTGCCGTTATTCTTCCAAAATTGCTGTAAGGATCAAGAAAATTAACTAAAAGAACCGTTCCAAGAATGAATGAAATTATAGTTACGGCAAGAATACTGTATCTAACCCAATTATACGGTCTGGAATATTTATATTTTTTCTTCTTTTTGAATCTGCGGGATATATATGAAATAATATCCTGCATAGTGCCCAGCGGACAAACCATTGAGCAATATATTCTGCCCCCAATAAGAGTAAGTACAAGCATTATTAAAAAGCCTGCGGATGTGAAAGCAAGAAGGTTTATAAATTTAATAAGCGAAGGGACAAATTCAAGATAAGTCACTGCTGAAAAGAGAGCCGCCGAAAGTGAATTGGTAAAATCCAGAAACAGCAACGCGGTAAGAACGAAGAAGAGCAGGGAGATAAACACCCTGATCTTCTTCAGAAAAGCAAGATTCATAAGAAGTTACATTATAATTCGTTTAATATTCAGTTTGTTCAGGTCCATATTTCCTACATTCATCTCGGACGCATATTTAATATGGTTAACCGTTGCAGGATCAAGCCCGAATAATTTAGCCGAAGCAGCATCTGCAGCAACAATATCTCTTGAAACAATTAAAGATTTCATAAGAGATAAATCTGCTTTGGATGTACCGCGCGGGCCGTTTTTCATCATTACATTATAAGCATCAACAATATTTAGAGTCGGTTTATAAGCTGATGCAAAATCGGATATGCACTGGTGAAGATCGTTTCTATGCCAGTAGCCTCTATCCCATACAACCCCCATAAGGTTTTTCATTCCAATAGTAACCTTGGAAGAGCTGTGGTGTTTTAATACAGGTACGTTAATAAATACATCGGAACTTAAAATCAGCTCATGAACCATAGCTTCTTTTAAACGTTTTCCATCTTTAATCTGCACTTTCTGGTAATAACTATCGGTTGCGGCGGGAACCATAGTGGCTTTATTATCGCTTGCCGCTTTTTCAATTCCGCTGTTGGAGTAACATTTCTTCCAGTCATCGCAAGTATGGTCAAAAACAAAAACTTCTTTTGCGCCTGCACCATAGCAATGTTCTATAATTTTTGCAATAAGTTTGGGATTTGTATTTCCTGCACGCTCAGGATCAACATCCCATCCAATATTCGGCTTAATTACAACTTTTTGCCCCTTTTTAACAAAAGCCTTCATGCCTCCAAGGGCGCTGATTGCCTGCTCGAACATTACATCGGCTTCGCCCCCTTTAACGGCTACGAGGTCATATGCATCAGAATAATTGGCCATAAGAGGCTTATATTTTGTAAGGGCTAATGCAGCCCCGGCTGCTACGCTTGTTTTAAGAAATGATCGCCTATCCATATATCCGCCGTTTTTATTTAAAAACTTTTCTTCTTTAGAAAAAAATATAAATATATTATATTGTAAGCAAGTTATTTAAAAATTGATTTTGGCGGTTTCCCCATACCGGGTATCGAATATCCCGACACTGATTTAAATTTAATCCTTATAATTTTTCAGCGGTTTTGTTTTTAAAATAGTACATTATACAGAGCAAAAAATTTAAAATAAAAACATAATGTTTTTTAAGAAAGTAGCAGCTTTTGTAATTATATTCTGCGGATCAATTTTACCGCAGCAAATCCATTTCTGCCAATCAGTTAATGCCGCCGGCAAACCTATAGACTCAAGGAATAACTGGGAACTTAAAAAAGGGGCTCCCGTATGTATTCTTTTCGATTATGCGAAACCCATTAACAGTTCAATGGTCTATATGTTTGTTGATAGAATGATGAACGGCAATTATGAAGCATATGACAGCAAGGCAATTTCAGCAGATAAAAATAAAACATGGATTTCCTATTCATACTCATTTACCGAAAGCGGCAAGTATGATGTATATTTTATAAACAATTCCGGCGAAAGGCTTGCACAGAATAAAATTACCATAAAAGTATCAGACACTCCTCCTGTTGAAAACCCGGCTGTAAAAAAGGAAGATGATAGGAAAATTTTGACAACAGATATTATTTTCTGCGATAATGTAGTTTCAAATAAACCGATTAATGTGAAAGAATCGGTTTCTTTAAAAGCCGGCGGTACAATTACGGTTTATATCAGAAGCCAGGAAACTTTTAATACCAACAAGCTTATTGTGCATATATACAAAAAAACAAGCAGCGTAATAGAAGACCTTGTACAAACCAAAAAATTTAAGGCTCAAACCAACTGGCGCAATATATTCTTTAAATATAAATTCGATTCCCCCGGGGAATATAAGTTTTCGGTTTATGACGAACTAGAGAATATAATTAAGTCTGCCACATTTATTGTTACTCAATAGACAATTCAAAATTATTCCCGGCTAAAGCCAAAACCGGAAAAAGGTTTTTATCCTTCAACTGCCGATTATTTGTCAAATTTTGCATGGCATAATACATTATAAAACTATAATGGGCTAAAAAGCGTTAATTGCTTCAAAAAACGCTAAAAAAGCTTTATTAATAGGTTTCAATTCCGCAATTTTGTAGTCGTAACTATTTCTTTTATATATAAAGATTAATCAAATCCGGGATTCCGAAGAATGATTTTTTTTATTATGTTAAGAATGAAATTGAAATAAATATAGGATTGAGAAAATGTCTGTCTTTCACTCTAAAAAAGCCAGCGATATAGATAAACTCGTAGGCGAAAATGACGAGCTTAAAAATCAGCTCCACTCAATTTTATTAAAGCACGGCAGTTATGAAGAACTGGAAAAAAACCTGACTGCCACCAAAAAAGCACTTGCAGAAAGCAGTGCCTCGCTTGAAAATATTAAAAAAGAAACTCTTAAGTTTGAGACAGGCAAAGCTGAGAAGGAAAAATATTTAAGCGAGATCAACACTAAAATACTGGAACTTGAAGAGATTAAAGATAACCTGGACCGGACAATTAAATCTTACGAATCGCAGGTTATGGCTCTGGAAGAAAAATCAAAAGAAATTGATGAAAAAATATCGCATGCTAATGAAATAGAATCCAATCTGGCACAGTTAACAGAGAAAAAAGATAAACTTGAAAAAGACATTGTTGATAAAGAACATACTTTTGCTTACCTGAGCACAATTGAAAGAGAAATTAACACTGACCTTGATAAAGAAAAAGAAACTCTTACTGAACTTAAGGTTCAGGAAGAAAATCTGAGTAAAAGCCTTGCAGAAATCTCTTCTTCGTTTGAAACCAAACAAACTGCGGTCAATATCCTTCAAGAAACAGAAGAGCAGCTCCGTATTAAAATTGAAAATTACCGGAGTGAAGAATCAAGAAAAACAGAAGCCATTAAATCTCTCGATGAAAAAATAAATCTTGCCGAAGAAATAAAGAACAATATTGAAGCCAACATGGCCAATCTTGTAGGGCATCTGAATGAAAATGAAAAGACCTATACCGAATATTCTTCTAAGAGGGAATCTATTCAGGATGATATTCTAAGCCTTCGCAAAGACCGCGATGAACTGGATTATAAACTTAACTTCGCAAAAGAGCAGCTTCGTACAGCAGAAGAGGAAACCGCCAAACAAAAAGGGCATCTTAGCCTGCTCAACAGCGAAATTGAAGATATTGAAGAGCTACGCGGTAAACTGCAGGATGAAATACTTAAGCTGCGCGATTCTGAAGATAAACTTGCCGCTGAAATAAACAGCCGCAAAAATGTAATTGCAGAACTTGATAAAAAACGTTTTGAAATGAGCGACGATCAGCTTTATACCGAACGCAACTTTGCAACCATTATTGAAAAATTTACCAATGAGTTTAACGAAGCAAAAAATAAATTCAACGAAATACGCCAGGCAATTCTTGAAAAAGAAAAAGAAATAATAAGCAAGGAAAGAATTCTGCTTGAAAAGAACATTCTTGTTGTTGAACAGGAAGGGGTAATTAAATTACTTGAGCGGGAAAAAGCTACTCTTACAAGAAACGTGGTTGATTACCGTAATGAGAAAAACATGCTCCTTGAAAATATTTCATCATTAAAAGAAAACATCGCAAGGCAAAAAACATTACTCTCATCGCTCCAAAAGGAAACTAACCTATTAAGAGTTACCAAATCCACGCTTCAGACGGAACTTACTAATTTATTATCTCAAACAAGCAGCGAGTATTCAGAAACCCAGGGTAATCTTAAAGCATTAACCGAAGAGCTCGATAATCAATATAAAAACTTTGATGAACTAAGCTCTAAGATTGCATCCACAAAAGAGGAACTGACTAAGCTTGAAGTTGAGACAAATGCGCTTGAAATGCAAAAGGATGAATTTACAGGCAAAATATCGGAGCTTGTTGCCTTTGAAAACAATCTGAAATTCAAGATAACCCAGTACGAAAATCAAATAAATGAAATAGAGAAACCGGAAGATACAAAGGAAGCTGAATAACGGGGCGTTCCTTAAATATCTCCAAACGGGGCTTGCAGAGTAGGAACTTTTTGCGGTGTTGTTTTTTTAATAATTACATAGTAATAATAAAAGGTTTACTATTCGGATTTGTACAATTAATTCAATTATATTAGAGTAATATTTTTACACTTTACTATAAAGATGCATTTAAAATTAGACAAAATCATAGCGGCCGCGGTAATTCCGGTAATATTCGGGACATTACTCTTTAAAGACTCCTTTATGCCCAGCCCGGTGCAGCAGCCAAATTATAAATCCAACGAGAATTATACTCTTCAGATTGAGCTTTATGATATTTACAAAATACAGCAGGCTGATATTGTAATGCTGGGGGACAGCCGTACTCACGGCGCCAACTGGAATGAACTCCTTGGCAGGACTTCCGTTATTGAGCGGGGCATTACGATGGATATTCTTGAAGGCATGGCCGCAAGAATGAATTATATCTATAAGCTGAAACCTAAAATTTGTTTTATTAACGGGGGCATAAACGATGTATTTGCATGGGTGCCGGTTGATAAAATCTTCCAGACTTATACGGCAGTAATTATGGGTTTGAAAGCAAGAAATATTATTCCGGTTATCCAATCTTGTATGTTTGCGGCCAAAGATTACGGCAAAGCATGGAAAGCCACCCCGGAAATTATTAAAGGCAGAAATAACGACCTTGAAAGCCTTAACAAAATGCTTGCAGATTATGCAAAGAAAAACAATATTGACTATATAGAAATTAATTCCAAACTTATTACATCCGATAATTACCTGCGCCCCGAATTAACATGGGACGGGCTCCATTTCAGAGCTGCCGCTTATAAAATTTGGGCGGATGAAGTTGACAAAATTCTAAGAAAATATAAATTATAAAGTTTTTTAAAACGGAGACAAAATGAAAAAAATCAATACTTCCACACAGTCATTTTTAATTATTCTTTTAGCATTATGTATTTCAGTTGCTTTCTCTTTCCTGCCGAATAATTTATCCGTATTCGGTTATCAGCTGAAATATATTGATATGCTCGGCGATGTAAAGGCACCGGCAGATCAACCGGCACCTGTTTCAATGAATACAAACAGTACAATCAAAGCGTCGGTAATGAATCCCGAATTATTTGCAAAAATTATTAACTACTTAATCGGGTCAGAAAAAGCAAATTCATATACTCCTGCCGGAGGTTCTTTTTTATACGGCGATTTGAACCAGCTAAATAATTTCTTTGACGCTCTTAAATCTGCAAAATCAAAAGGTGCAAGAATTGCATACTATGGCGATTCCGCAATTGAAGGAGATTATATTACTGCTGATTTCAGGGAAAATCTGCAAAGCAAATTCGGCGGCAGCACTGTAGGGCATCTTGGTATAGTCTCGCAGGATATTAATTTCAGAACCACAACAAAGCATTCATTTTCACCTGATAATACATGGGAAGTTGGTTCTTTATACGGCGGCAACTTTAAAAATTATCCTGTTGGAGTAAGCGGCGAAGTTGCAATTCCTAAAGGCAATGCATGGGTAAGATATGAGGTTATTAAGTATGAAAGGTCTTTAAAAGAATTTACTGCAATTAGAATTTTTTATACCAACGCAAAAGCATCGGCAATAAAAGTTTATTTCAACGATTCATCTTCACCAAAGAGTATTAATCTTACAGCCGGTTCGGGTGTAAAAGAATTAGTAATTAAATCCGACTCTCCTGCTAAATCGGTTAAAGTTGAATTCCCTGATAAAGACCAGGCCTATTTATTCGGCATCAGCCTTGAAGGAGAAACAGGTGTATATGTAGATAACTTCCCGCTTAGAGGAAATACCGGTGTTGATATTGAAAAAATTCCTGATAACGTTCTTAAAGACTACGCAAAATATTTTGATTATAAACTTATTGTTCTGGAATTCGGATTAAATATTTCCGGACAGAAAGATTATGTATGGTATGAAAGAGAAATGACAAAAATTATTACACGCTTCAAATCAATATTCCCCAAAGCAAGCATTCTATTAGTAAGTGCTCCTGATAAAGCAGTTAAACAGGGCACTAAATTTGTTACAGATCCCGCTCTTGCAGCTCTTATTCAGGCACAGAAAAACATTGCAGATAAGAACAATGTAGCTTTGTTCAACTTATTCGATGCAATGGGAGGCCTGAATTCAATGGAAAAATGGGTTAATGCAAATCCTCCTTTAGCTTCAAGAGATTATTCACACGTTAATGCCTCCGGCGCTAAAAAAGTTGCCGATTTAATTACCCAATCCTTAATGGACGAATTTAACAAAAGAAAATAAATATGATAAATTTTAACTCCGATGAAACGCCAACACTCTGGAAGCGTTGGCTTTCTAATGCCGCGAAGTATCCTGAACGTGAAGCTATAGTTCATTGGATTGGAGGCGAGGAACCGGTTAGATGGACTTTCAAATCCCTTCTTGATACTGCCAAAAAGTTTTCTGTGATGATTAAAAAGATGGGAATTAAAAAAGGGGAAGTTTGTGCAATTATTATAAGGCACAATCCTTATTTCTATCCATTGTATATGGGTATTTCAAGAACAGGTGCATTGCCGGCAGTGCTTGCGTACCCTAACCCGCGCCTGCATCCGGATAAATTCCGCCAGGGTATTGAAGGAATGTCTCAGCGGTCAGGGCTTGATTACATCTTAACGGAAAGGGAACTTGAACCTTTAATTCGCCCGCTTGTTGAAAGGCCCGGCAGCACTATTAAATCCCTTCTATTCCCCATTGAATGGGATTTGGATGCCGAGTTTAATGCCAAAGAGGATTCTGACATTGAAGCGTTTGCAGAAACTATTAAAGAAACAGAACCCGCTCTGCTGCAGCACTCATCGGGTACGACAGGTTTGCAGAAACCGGTGGTACTTTCGCACCGGGCAATTTTAAATCATGTTAAATATTACGGCGAGTCAATTCAACTTTCCGAAAATGATAAAATTGCAAGCTGGCTTCCTCTATATCATGATATGGGGCTTATAGCTGCATTCCATATTCCCCTTTCATACGGAATTACTTCCGTTCAAATTTCCCCGTTTGAATGGGTTCTTGCACCAATTTTACTGCTTGAAGCAATTACCAAAGAAAAAGCTACAATGTGTTACTTGCCTAATTTTGCATATAATATTCTGGCGGAGAAAATTGACCCTGAAGAACTTGAAGAGATTTCCTTAAAAACTTTGCGCTTGACTGTAAATTGCAGCGAACCGGTCAGGGATGAAAGTCACAGAAAATTTGTTGAGTGTTTCGGCAAATTTGATTTAAATAAAAACGCTATCTCTGCCTGTTATGCAATGGCTGAAACAACTTATGCTATTACGCAGACTGAACCGGGCGTTGAAATTAAAGTTTTAAATGTTGATAGAACCGAACTTGCAAACGGAAAAGTTAAACTTACAGATAACGGTACCAATGCAAGAACTTGTGTTTCATCTGGAAAGCTGATTAAGGGCTGCGAAATTAGAATTGTTGATGATAAACGCATGGATGCCCCATTAGGAATGGTTGGAGAAATTGCAGTGCGCTCCGTTTCTATGTTTGACGGCTACAGAAATTATCCCGAGAAGACCGCAGAAGTTGTAGAAGACGGATGGTACTTTACCGGTGATTATGGATTTAAATTTGAAGATGAATTCTATATCATAGGCAGGAAAAAAGATATAATTATTATGGCAGGTAAAAACCTTTATCCCGAAGATATTGAAGATATAGTAAATCAGGTTGAGGGGGTAATACCGGGACGTATTATTGCATTCGGCGAGGATAACTCCGAAATGGGAACCGAACTTGTAAGCGTTGTTGCCGAAACAAAATTAGAAGATGATAAAGATAAAAATAAACTTAGAATGGATATTCTTAAAGCAGGCATGAGCATTGACGTGAATATTCATAAAGTATATTTGGTACCTACAAGATGGTTAATTAAAAGTTCTGCCGGCAAACCGAGCAGAAAGGCAAATAAAGAAAGATTAACAAGCGGAGCAGATCCGCAGGTATGGAGCAGATAATGATTTCCGACGAATTAAAAAAAGTAATACTAACCCAATTGAATCTTGATGATTATGATCTTCAGGATGACACAATTGCGCCAAGTGTTCCCGGATGGGATTCCCTTAGCCATGTCAATATCATAGTGGCAGTTGAAGAACATTTTAAAGTAAGATTCAAAAGCATGGAAATTCTTAAACTTAAAAATGTAGGCGACTTACAGAAACTTGTGGATACGAAGCTGAAGAAATAATTTTTTATGTTTGTTTTAAAAGAGAGGCATATTATTTAATGCTTCTCTTTTAAAATGATTCAACACACCTCCAAGTATAAATTATTTATAATAGAAATTTACCCGAGCAAATAATATTATTGTTTTTATCTTTGTGTCTTCTGGACTTTGTGGCGAAAATCTTTGCCGCTAAGACTTCAAGTCACTAAGAAAGCAAAAGCATGGGGTTTGTAAATACATCTTTGATAGAAATATTAGTCAATTACCTTTGTTTAGATAATTTTGAAATCAAGTTCATTTTATTTAATTTTTAATTATTGAACTGGATTTTGTTCTAAAAATGTCTCATTAGGTTAATATTTAATCAGAAAATAATAATCAGTTAATCTTTTTGGAGGGAGTTAATTATGCGTCATTCATTAACATTATTGCTGTTCGTTCTATCATTGTTGTTATCTGCATGCTCATCGAGTGAGAGCGTGCTGCAATTTATTAAACCGGAAAAAGGGGATCTTAAAAAAGTAGCAAGCGGCAAAATTGCTTACTATAATCCGCCTGCTATTACTTTACAATCCGAAAAATTCGATATTAACAAAACAAATCACGATTCGGTTTCTTTCGAAAATTATTTGTATGGTCAATTTGCTAAAACTTTAGGGGAACAATCTGTTTCGGTTAAGTTGGTAAAACAGAATGGTACCGTACCGAGCGAATTGCTGGATTCCTTATCAATTATGAATTATGATTATAAAAAGCTCACCGATTTTTTAGAATCGTCCAAGTGTAACTATGTTATGATAATTAAAAGCGTGGATTTTAAGATATGGACTAATAACAGCGCCAATAAAAAACAAATTTTTAAAGATTATAATATCCCCTCTACCGATGTTGACCAAATGGGTTTGATGGCGGCCATGAAAATAGATGTATGGGATGTAGCTGCTAAGCGTAAAGTTTTGTCAATTGCCCCTTATGAAAAATCTTCTATGATGCCAAGGCCCGGCTATGATACCTATAAGGAGTATGCAGGCACTGCCGTTGAAAATTTTGTCAATTACCTTTCAGGTAAAGTTAATACAGATGAAAAAGAATTAAGTACATTACTTTATATATCCCCCGGCTTTAATCCTGATAAAATAAAAGCAGGCAAAATAGGATTAATTGTTAACAATCAGGCCACTGTAAAAGAATACAAAGATGCATTTAAAAGTGAATTCCCTGATAGCGGAAAATTTTATCAGAAAGTATGTGATTCTTTCTCTCAATTATTGAAAAATAACTATCCTAATATGTCTTTATCTTCTTTACAGGAAAAAGCCGACACAATCTTATTTACTAATAACATAATCAATAAAAAATATTACGATGACCTGAAAAATCAGTTTACAAATACAAAAAATGACTTTCTATTAATTCTGAAAGATATTACGTTGGATGAATCATCGGAATGGGGAATGGGCGTGGGCATCAGAATTCCACTCAGCGGCGGCGGGATTACTCCATTTGCCGGCCCTACAAAGAAAAATTTATTACATATTAAAATCAGTTATGAATTATGGGATGCTGCAAAGCAAAACAGGATTATTTCCACTTCTTCTAATGGTGCTGAAGATACAGGGATTTTTGGATTGGCTACAAGAGCGGCCATTAATGATGCAATAGATATGGCGGTAGAAAATTTAGTTAAATTTATAACCAACGGTGATAAGGATTAAAAGATAGTAAATCATTATAATTTATATAGCGGGCATAATTATATTGTGCCCGTTTTGTTTTTAAATATTTTATTTGATTCGTATAATAAAACACACCACGTCCATCCGTTAGCTAACGGACGGCCATAGCTCTGGATAAATTATTTTACATATTAAATACAGTTAACCATGATTAATTTAAGAAACACTTAATTCATGTAGCAACACACCCCGTCGGCTTCGCCGCCACCCCTCTCATAGATGGGAAAACTTTTCTCTTTACATTATGATTTAATAGCATTGACACACTTCACATCTTTAAAGAATGAAATATTTTGTTTTAGTATGATGGTATTCCACTCCGTGGAAATAAATTTAAAACAAGAGCACAAAAATCCCCTCTGGATGTATTACTTCAGTAATTCGGTAACAGTATTAAGACGATTTAAAGGAGTAGTATAATCTAAAGCTCCATGTCGTCGTTGATAATTGTAGTAATATAGGTAATTATTAATTTCTGAAGATAAACTAT
>TBL_comb47_HYPODRAFT_10002971_pt1 | contig 20466 bp, 16 predicted proteins | sample TroBogypolimnion_40_FD_10682 | JGI IMG/M metagenome (IMG submission 10682) | reverse complement strand
GGCCGCCGTCCGGCCATATTTTTTCCACAACACAAAGAAAATGCCAACGTCCACCAGACTTAAAAAGCCCGCCATAAAATAGCGGAACACCACCCGTTGGTGGCCGGCCACCATATCGATGGCGTGGATGATGTGAAACCATATCGGCCCGTAGTTATATCGAGGGGTCTCGACATAGACATTTCCCCCATGATCCATGATGCCCGCAATAATCCGATAGGAATCCATGTCGTAGTTGTGACCATAAGTTGCCACCAACATTCGGGACACCAACCCGACAAGGATAACCAGATACATCAGCCAACCGGACAGGTTGTCGCTCCTTTCTCCGGCATCTCCTGAAACGCTCTGTTCGCGCATGGGCGGGATATTGGCAATCGCCCGGCCTACCGGCGAATCTTTTTGAAATATTTTTCCAGAGTGATATTCGGCTTCGCGCGGCTTGACGCGGAGATTTCGTCAGGCAGATTCTTGCTGCTTGGAACAACATCCGCCGTCGCCAGCGACAAGTGCATGCTTGGCTGAAATCTCGAAAACTCCCGCCGGACGATCCGTTTCTGGCGGCGGGAGGAAGGCGGCGCTTGGCCCGGCTTGCCAATTTGCGCGGGCGCCCAGGCGTTTCTCACCGCGTTTTCCCAGTGAAAATTTCCACCGCGCCGAGGCCAGGACGGATGCGGCTGGATTTACCGGTCACGGGCTGGCATCACGGCGCGGGTTCAATCCGGCAACCAATTCCGTCCCAACTCTCCCCTCGGAAACAAAGAAGTCGGCCATTATCCAGGCCGGCAAATCCATTCACCCTGATTTATCCCCATGGACACAAATAAAAATAATTCCAAACTCAGCTGGTTGTTGTTGCTCGCCATCCTCCTTGGACTGGCCGCCCGGATGGAAATGGCAACCCGCGGCAGCAACTATGACATGGCCTCCTACCGGATCGTGGTGGGGATACTGGACCAGGGAGGCAGCGTCTATGCCGCCACGGAGCGATACAACTACGGGCCGTTCTGGTTTCTGATTCTGCAGGGCCTGGATATTCTGGCCGGGCACAATGAAACCGTCTTCCGCTATTTCGTGGCCGGATTTTTAAGCCTGGTGGACGTCGGGATCTGCCTTTTTTTGTGGCGCCAGTTTGGCGTTCTGGCGGCCTGCGTTTTTTTTCTCAACCCCGTTTCCATCATCATCACGGGCTATCATAGCCAGTTTGACAACCTGGCCATTTTCATCGGCTTGCTGGCCGCCTGGAGGCTGGGCGATGAATGGGAGCAGCCCGTCAACCGACGAAAGTTTTTTGCCTTGGTTGTCCTCGGACTGTCCATCTCAACCAAGCACATCTTGTTTGCGTTTCCGTTCTGGCTGGCGGTCAAACAAAAAGGCCTCTGGCCGAAAGCCGTTGTGGTTGGGGTGCCCATCCTGGTTTTCCTCGCCGGCTTTGCCCCTTACTGGCATCGCGGCGGACAAGGCATCATCGCGCACGTCTTCCAATACCGGTCGTTTAACAATGATTATTTTTACAGCTTTTTCATTCCCCGGTGGCTGCAGGAACTTTACAGCAGCCGCACCGTGTGGTTCTTCTGCATCGCGGTTTTCGCCTTTGTTTACCGCAAGAAAAACACCATCGACTTTCTCCTGGTTTACACGTGTGTGCTGGTCGCCACTTCCCCGGCCGTCGTCAATCAATACCTGGCCATTCCCATCGCCTTCGTCGCGACCCGGCTGAATCCGTTGACGGTGTTTTACACCCTCCTCGTCACCTGGGTCCTGATCATTCATCCCGCCGGCCTCCATATGTTTGGCCTGCTACCCCGGATGAACCTGAACCTCCCGATCTATGCCTTGTGCTACGCTTTGGTCTGGGTCACCTGGCAGTCAGAAATCACTGCGGGGTTCCACGGTTTATGCCGCTGGTGCGTCGCTGAAGTCAAAAACCAGCTCGGCCTTAAGGAATAAAAACCGCGCCGCGCAATCCGCTTTCCAACTCGGCTTCTGCCGCGTTTTGTGAGATGGTCCTTTGAAAAACTGATTTTGCTTGGCACAAAAAACTCCAGCGATGGCGGCAGGCTCACTGTTCGCCAGAATCTCGCCTACTCCCGCCGCGCTGGCCTTGGCGCAGCGACTGGAGGCTGGCGGAGCTTTGCCGGGCATAAAAATCTGCGGCTCCGCCCAGCCATTTCTTGCGGCGCTGCTCCGGCAACAATTTCCCCGGCGGCCCATCGCCATCGTCACCGACAGCCTCAAGACCCAGGAAAGTTTTCAACAAGATCTCGAAACCTGGACCTCTCAACTTTCAACTCTCCGCCCTCAACTCTTGTTTTATCCCGCCTGGGAAATTTTCCCGCACGAGGGCAAGCTGCCGCATGCCGACGTCATCAGCGACCGCCTGCAAACGCTCCTCGCGCTCGCCGATAACTCCGCACTCCCCACTCCGCACTCCCCACTCGTCGTGACCAGCGTCACCGCGCTGCTCCAAAAGACCTTCGCGCCCGAGGATTTGAAAAACCGGACGCGCGTTCTGCGGCGCGGCGACAAGACCGCACCGCTTGATTTGATTGAGTGGTTGGAAACCCAGGGATACGAACCCGAGGCGCAGGTCACGCAGAAAGGCGAGATCGCCCTGCGCGGCGGCATCGTGGACATTTTTCCGCCCACGAGCCCGTGGCCGGTGCGGCTGGATTTTTTCGGCGACGAGTTGGAATCGCTGCGCGAGTTCGATCCGCTCACGCAAATCTCGCGTGGAGAAATCGCCGGAGTCACTCTGCCGCCGGCGGGCGAGCTGGGCATTTTGAAACGTGCGGCCGGCATCCTGCCGGCAGATCAAGACGAAAGCCGGACTGCCGACAAGCTGTCGGCAGCACGTTCTTTCAAGCTCGCCACGCTGCTCGACCATCTCCCGCCGGAAACCATTTTTCTCCTTTGCGAGCCGGAGAAGCTGGCATTGCGCGCCGAGGAATATGCCACGCAAATTCCGGCGGGCGATCCGTTCTTTATTTCGTGGACTGACTTTCTTGCCGATCTGGATCAGCGAGGCATGGCGCACTTGGAAGTGAGCGATCCGGACCAGCAGATCCCGACCCGGTGGGGCGAATCTCCTGACGTGCCGAATGCGGACCCAACACACGTAGCGACTCCTGAAGATGCCCGCTCCACCATACCGCTCTTCACTTCACTAGAAGCGTTTCGTCCGCTGGGCGAACGCGCACCCGAACCGCAGATCGCCGAGGCGCAGCGCCGGGAGTTTTTTGCGCAGCTTCATCGTTGGCTGCGGCAGGGCTATGCCGTCCACGTCTTTTGTAATAACGACGGCGAACGGCAGCGCTTCGAGGAAATCTGGAAGGAATTAGGACTGGATGTAGATTCGGCTCACAGAGCCGACGCCACACCTCAAACCCAAATCGGCACGCTAGCCCGTGGCTTTCTTTGTGACGAAGCCAAGCTGGTGGTTGTGACGGATGCGGAAATTTTTGGCCGTTACAAAGTGCAGCGCCCCCGCCGCCTCAAGTCACCGCACGCGCTGGCCGTGCGTTCCGCGATGGAAATTGATTTTGCGGACCTCGAGGAAGGCGACTTGGTCGTGCATTTGCAGCACGGCATCGGACGTTATCTCGGTTTGAAGAATATGCCCGTCGGCCGTGGCGCACGTGGAACGGAACTTTCCATCATTGCCTCCGAACCTACCATGGGCACGGAATGCCTCGTCATCGAATTTGCGCCCAGCGGAGAGGCGACCGAACCGCCGAAGCTTTACGTGCCCGTCAGCGAAGCGCATCTCGTCAGCAAATATGTCGGCGCGGGCAAGGCCCATCCGCCGCTCAACACGCTCGGCGGCGCGCGCTGGGCCAAGGCCAAGGAGCAGACTGAAAAAGCCGTGCGCGATATCGCCGCCGAGATGTTGCGCATCCAGGCCGTGCGCGAATCGCAGCCCGGTCATCCGTGCAAGCCCGACACGCAATGGCAGCGTGAGTTCGAAAGCGCCTTCATCTACGAGGAAACGCGCGACCAGATCACCGCCATCGCCGACACCAAGGCCGACCAGGAACGTCCCAAACCGATGGATCGTCTGATCTGCGGCGATGTCGGCTTCGGCAAAACCGAAGTCGCCATTCGCGCCGCGTTCAAATGCGTCATGGACGGCAAACAGGTTGCCATCCTCGTTCCGACGACGGTGCTCGCGCAGCAGCATTTCAATAATTTCCGCGAGCGCATGGCGGATTATCCGATCCGCGTGGAACTGCTCTCGCGCTTCCGCACGCGCCGCGAACAGGACGCCGTTGTCAAAAATCTGGCGGCGGGCGCGGTGGACATCGTCATCGGCACACACCGCATCGTGCAGGACGATATCGCGTTCAAGGACCTCGGCCTCGTGGTGATTGACGAGGAGCAACGCTTCGGGGTGTTGCACAAGGAGAAGTTCAAGCGGTTGCGCACAATGGTGGACGTGCTGACGTTGAGCGCCACGCCGATTCCGCGCACACTTTACCTCGCGCTCACCGGCGCCCGCGATATGAGCACCATCCAATCGCCGCCGCACGACCGCCTGCCCGTTGAGACGATTGCCACGCCCTACGACGAGCGCACCATCCGCGACGCCATCCAGCGCGAACTGAATCGCGGCGGCCAGGTTTTCTTCCTGCACAACCGGGTGACAACGATTGACACGATGCTGGCGAAATTAAAATCGCTCGTGCCCTCGGCGCGCATCGTCATCGGTCACGGCCAGATGCACGCGGACGATCTGGAAGAGGTGATGACGAAGTTCGTCAACGGCGAGGCGGACGTTTTGTTGTCCACGACCATCATCGAGAGCGGCCTCGATATTCCGAACGCGAACACCATCATCATTGACCGCGCCGACCGGTTCGGTTTGAGCGAGCTTTACCAATTGCGCGGACGCGTCGGGCGTTACAAGCACCAGGCCTATGCATATCTGCTGCTGCCGCGCCACGCGCGCCTGCTCACCGACGTCCGCAAACGCATCAGCGCGATGAAGCAATACGCCTCGCTCGGCAGCGGCTTCAAGATCGCCATGCGGGACCTGGAGATTCGCGGCGCGGGCAATCTGCTCGGCTCGGAACAGAGCGGTCACATCACCGCCGTCGGGTTCGAACTTTACTGCCAGTTGCTCAAGCAAAGCGTCGGCGCGTTGAAAGGCGAGAAAGTGAAACCGCGCGTCGATGTCCGCATCACGCTGGACTTCTTAAGTGCGGATTGTGGAGTGCGGAATGCGGAATCAAAAGCAACCGCGCACGGCGCGGATGCCTCCGCACTCCGCACTCCGCACTCCGCACTACTCCCGCACAACTACCTCACCGAGCCGCAGCATCGCATCGAGATTTACCGCAAGCTCGCGCAGGCCACGGACAAGCCCGCGCTCGACGCCTTGCAAAAAGAATTGCGCGACCGTTTCGGCCCGCTACCGCCGCCGGTGGAATTGCTGCTGGCCGTGGGTGAACTGAAAATTCTCGCCAGCGAGAAGGGCGTGACGGCCATCGAGGTGGAGGAAGACAAATTGAAGATCACGCGGCGCGGCGACTTCATCCAGCTCGGCGGCAAATTCCCGCGCCTCACAAAAAAGGAACCCAAGGCACGGCTCAAGGAAATCAAACGGCTGCTGCTGGCGATCTGACCAAGCAAAAGCTTTCAGAAAAATCTTTCCGGCTCCTGCCGCCAATTCATGCTGCCGTGCAGGACGCGGACGATACCGACGCCGTAATCCGTGACGCGATAGAATACGATCCACCGGTTGAACGGCGGAGGCATCACGAAAAACCGGAGGTCGCGGAGTTTCTTTGAACGCAGACGGGCGCGCGGACCCATTTCCGGAAAATCGCCGAGCAGTTCAAACGTTTCAAAAGCCGCATTCAAAAACTCACGCGCCGCCACGTCGCTGTCACCCCGGATGAAATCCCGGCCTTCGACCAGGTCGTCATCCACTTCAGGGGAGGCCTGCCATTTCACGGTTTCAAATCCCCGTAGATTCTGGCCTTGCGCGCCGCCGTCATCGGCTGCACGGGGCCGGCGGCCAGCAGCAACGCTTCCAGTTCCTTGGCGTTGGCGAAACTGGAACCTTCCGGCCCGCGGTTGCGCGTGACCGCATCCAGCAGCGACAACGCCTGGTGGACCACTTCGGTTTTGTTGGACGCGCGCCCGGAACGGATGTGCCGGCGGATGATGCCATCATAGTGATTCGTCTTCGTGTAGCCCATGCCGGCAGTTTAATCTATTGGCAAATACTGTCAACTGGCTGGCAGCGATCTCACCACCCTGGGCCGCAAATTCTCGCGTCTCACGAAAAAGGAAGCCACCATGTCGCGCCGAAGCATGGCGAAGGCGGAGGACACGGCTCAAGGAAATCAAGCGGCTGTTGTTGGCGATTTAAGATTCTTCTTGGCAGAAATTTGTATGGAAATTTCGATGCCTTTACGAAGTTCTGTGTCTGTCTCGGTTTCAAGGCAACGTTTAAGAAGCTCAAAGGCATTGCGTCTTATGATTCTATCCTTTGCAAGGTAAGCCAGACTACCAATGCAGTTTGCGGCGCGCTCCCGAATTTGAACGTCGGCATGAGTCATCAAAGGTTCAAGCACGTAATAACCAGCCCCTTCAAACTCTGTAAGAGTGTGCCAGGTTGCGCGCTTGTCTTCGGCTTTTGAAACAAGAGAATCCACCATGGGTTTAATGGCACGAGCATCCCCGCGCTTTGCCAGAGCATGCCCCGCAACCCCGGCGTAATAACCGCCGGTTTCAAGTATTTTCAAAAGTAGCTGAGCGCTCCGTTCGTCATTGTAGGCAGCCAAAGCTCCAATGGCATTGTCATTAGCCTTGCCAAACTCGCCATGCGCTGCTGCCGTGATTAGAGCTTCGAGGGCTTCCGGCGGGTGCAAAAGCTCCAAGGAACAGGCAGCATGCCAACGCACATAACATTCTGGATCGTTTAGCGCGGCAATAAGTGCATCAACGGCCTGCTTTCCGCCCAACCGGCCGAGCTGATCGGTAGCCTTGGTCCGTTCTGATTCCTTCGGTGATTTAAGTTTTTTCAGCACATTTTCCAGCACGAGCACTTTTTCACGCCGGCGAACCCGGCGATCAGGTTTGTTTGGAGCGTCAAGATAAACAGTGGGCAATTCACCCAGAACTGGAGTCCGTTCGAGGGGCTGATCAAGCTCTTCGCACATCCAATCTGCAAACGAACGATAGCGGGTAGCGCCTGGACTTGAATTGGAAAAAAACCAGGTTTCCCATTCTCCATCTGGCCAGATAACCATTGGATTAAGCAGCACGACGGCATCGTCTCCGATTTCGCTAATGCAAAGTGCTTGAGCAAGATGCTTGATTTCAAATTCGGCACAGTCGTGCTTTGCATAATCGAAATAATCCTTTTCCATCACCGAGAACGGTTCAACGCTCATTTGATAAGCTTCATACCAATCTTTGTGTTCTTTGCGGAACCAGTGGACGTTTTCGACGGCACGAATGATTGGCGTTGTGTCGGAGGCAAACCGCCAGCCATCGCTGGCATTCAGAAATGCCCGATACGAAGGAGGCAACTTTATTTTCAATTGCTCTTCCGCCACGGCCAGTTTCTGTTCTGAAGCACCTGAATTGCCGGGCCATTCTTTCGCATCAGAAGCAGCCGCATACTTTCTCAAAAATGTCAGCCACTCTTCCGGGTTCAACATTGCGTTCATGAGAATTATCCAATCAGGCTTCGCAGCAGCGTCAAGTGCAATTACCCGATTCTCACCCACACCGTTTTCAGATACGCCGGTTCGGCACGGCTGATGGGGAAATCCGACGGTTGCGGGACGTAATGCCGTTGCAGAATTTTCCGCTTCGCGGCGTGGACCGCCGCGTCCACGTCCGCGAGAAAATTTTCCGGCGGCCAATCCGCCGCGTTCGTCGAGGCCAGCAGCACGCCGCCCGGCTTGAGCACGGTCAGGGCGGCGGTCACGAGTTTGCCGTAATCCTTCTCCGCGCGGAACGTGCCGTGTTCCTTCGATTGCGAGAACGTCGGCGGATCGAGCACGATGGCGTCGAACGCGCGGCCTTTCTTCGCCAGCCGCCGCAGCCAGTCGAACGTGTCGCCGTAAATGAAATCGTGCGCCGCCGGGTCGAGGCCGTTCAGCGCGAAGTTGCGTTTGCCCCATTCGAGATATTTTTTGGAAAGATCAAGGCTCGTCGTCCGCGCGCCCGCCTTGGCCGCGCAAACGGAAAAGCCGCAGGTGTAGGCGAAGGTATTTAAGATCTCGGGTCTGGCGTCTGGCGTCTGGGGTTTCAGCAGCGGAAAACCGGCGGCGATGTGGCCGGTGAGCAGGCGACGGCGGTTGTCGCGCTGGTCCAGGAACAGGCCGACGGAATAGCCTTCGTTAAAGCTCATCTCGTAGCGGATGCCGTTCTCCAGAATCTCAAAACTCGGCGTAGCGGCTTTCGGCAGAAAGCCGGATTCATCTACTTTGTCCAAAGTGCGGCGCTCTACCGAGACGCCGCTACCCAAAACAAGTTGTGGCGAGGCGTCCGCAACCTTGGATTGCCGGACATGGCGCGAAAGGATTTTGTGATACGCACTACGCGAGGAAAATTTCTTAACCAGCCAGGCTAGTTCCTCCTGCTGCTTCGCGCTCAGCGGCGCTTCGGACTGCGACAACAAATAGTCGCCCAGTTTCTCAACAAACCAGCCGGGCCAACCGTCGCTCGCGCCGTGAATCAAGCGAAAGGCATTAGTATACTGGAGCGCGACTCTGTGAGTCGCAGCGTCGTTGACTGTCAAAGCACCCTGGAGAATTGGAAGCACTTCTTTTTGCGCGGGCTGCTGCGGGTCACAGACCCACGCTCCTAAAATTTCACCGGGGTCGATTACAGCAGCGCGCAGCGACAGCCGTGGCTCTTGGCCAAAATCCACGGGCACGGAAAACTTCACCGGCGCATGAGTTGCCGGATGACTGAACTCTATCTCACCAGCATGCAAATAAACCCGCGACGAAGCCGTGCCGCCGTAAAGCGTGTCGCCGAGAATGGGAAAGCCGCTCTCGGCCGCGTGGACGCGGATCTGGTGCGTGCGGCCGGTCAACGGCGAGGCGCTGACAATTTTGAATTTTGAATTTTGAATTTTGAATTCAGCCGTCGGCGCGGGTGTGAATTTTGTTTCCGCCATTTCGCCGCCCGGCCGGCTGGCATATTTTTCGCCAATCCGAGCGAGCGCGGTTTTCACCGTAAACTCTTTTGCCGGCACGGCGTGATCGGTCAGCAGTAGATATTTCTTGTGGACGCGGCGGGCGGTGAATTGTTCCGTGAGCGATTTGTTGGCCAGCGGCGTTTTGCCGAAGACGAGGACGCCGCTGGTTTCCTTGTCGAGCCGGTGGAGGATGGCGAGCGACGACCAGCGCGGTTCGCGATGTTTCAGCCAGTCGTAAATGCCCTCGCCCGCGTAAGGGCTGGGCGCGTGCGTGTTCCAACCGGCGGGTTTGGCAACCACCAGCAAGTGCTCGTCCTCAAAAATCACGCACGGAACCATGCGCAGATGAAAACATTTTTCGCGGCCCAAATGAAAGCGCGGAATCAATGACCCGAAAGCGCCGTCTTGATTCAAGCGCCGTGCTGATTAACAATACCCGCATTCATGGAAAACCAGACCATCCTTGTCAGCGGAATCACCAACCGCGAATTCATCGAGCGCCACGCGCAACCCGGACGCGTGGGTTTGTGCGGCGGCACGACCCGGATAGACAGCGCGATCCGTCTGGCACAGCGGCATCTGCACGCCGAACGGCGCTGGAGCGACTGGTCGCACGCGTTTCTGTTCGAGGGCAAACGCCTGGACGCTCAGCATTGGGTTCTGGAATCCGACCTCCAGATATTGCGGAAGAACATCCAGCTTGGTGTTCAGGAGAATCGTGCGGATAAATATTTCGATGAGAAAATGTTCCCGACGCTGGCCGTGCTGGATTTTGGTTTGAGTGAAACACAGGTCGCCACGCTCTTGCGGGAAGGTTTGGAACTGGTTGCCAGCCGTGAGCGCTATTCTCTCCGCGAACTCATCGGCACGCTGCTGGTGTTGAAGAAGCCGGAGTTGCGGGCACAGGAAAACCGCCTGGCACAGCAACGCTCGATTTATTGCTCGGCGTTCGTGAAACAACTTTTCCATAAAACCGGCATTGACCTCGTTCCCGGTGTCGCCGGTAAAAACACCGCGCCCGAAGACCTCGCCAACTCGCCGTTGCCGCATGTGAAGTATCTGCTGCTGCGCGAAATGCCCGGAGCAAGAGTCGCAGCGCTGGCCAGGAAAATCAAAACCGGCGTCCGCGCGCGGGTGGAGAAAATCAAACGCCGCTGAAAAGGCTTCGTCACCGAACCCATTGTAGGTATTTTCCGCGCGTGCATCTGGCCCATCTGCGACTCCGGGACTTCCGCAATTACACGCGGTTGGACGCGGATTTTTCGCCGGGTTTCCATCTGCTGCTCGGCGACAATGCCCAGGGCAAGACGAACATCCTCGAAGCGATCTATCTCATGGCCACGCTGCGTTCGTTCCGGGGCGTCGGCGGCGCGCAGATGATCCGGCACGGGCAGAAGGGTTATTTCGCCGGCGGCAATGTCATCGGTCAGGGCGAACACGAGATCAAAATGTATTGGTCGGCTCGCGAACGGAACCTGTCGCTGGACGGCCAGCCGGTGAAGAAGCTGGCGGACTACCTTGGCGCGCTGCGGACGGTGGTTTTTTGCACGGAAGATTTGCAGCTTGTCAAAGGCACGGCGCGCGCGCGGCGACGGTTTCTGGATTTGCTGCTGGCCCAGACGCAGCCAGGCTACCTGCCCTTGCTCCAACGTTACATGCACTGCGTCCGCGCCCGCAACGCGCTGCTCAAGCAGCGTTCCACCGACGAAGCCGCGCTGGATAGTTTTTCCACCGAACTCGTCAAGCTGGGCAACGCGATCATCCACGCCCGGCGCGAGCTGGCGCCGAAATTTTCCCCGCTCGCACGGCTGGCGTATCGGCGCATCTCCAACGACGCGGAAGAATTGCGCATCGAATACCAGCCCAGCGTGAAAAATGATTTCGCCGTGGAACTCTCCCAGTCACGTATCCGCGAAAAAACCTTCCGCGCCACGCTGGTCGGCCCGCACCGCGACGATGTGCAACTACTCCTCAATGAAAAATCCGCCGCGCAATTCGGCAGCGAAGGCCAGAAACGCACGCTCGCGATCGCGCTGAAGATGGCGCAGGCGGAATTCCTCGCGGGCATCCACGGCAGCGCGCCGATCCTGCTGATTGACGATGTGATGGGCGAACTCGACGTGAAACGGCGCAGCGGCCTGCTGCCCCTGCTCGAGCACGCGCGCCGGACGAGCGGCCAGGTCTTCATGACCTGCACGGAGGAAAACTGGCCGAGCGAACTGGGCAAGGATTTGCAGCGCTGGCAGGTAAAAACCGGCAGCCTGCACAGGCACTGATTTCACAGATGAACGCGGATATGAATTTGAATCCGTGAAAATCAGTGCAATCCGTGTCTGATTTTTTTATCTTTTCCCCCATGCGAATTTTGTCAGGCATCCAGCCCAGCGGCACGCTGCACCTCGGAAACTATTTCGGGATGATGCGTCCCGCCATCGAGTTGCAGGAAAAGGGCGAGGCGTTTTATTTCATCGCGGATTATCATTCGATGACCTCGCTGTTCGACGCCAGCGAGCGGCGCAAGAACACGCTCGATGTGGCGCTGGATTTCCTGGCGTGCGGACTCGACCCGCAGAAATCCGTCTTCTTCAAGCAGTCCGATGTGCCCGAAGTCACCGAACTCGCGTGGCTGCTCTCCACGCTTACGCCGATGAGCCTGCTGGAGAAATGCCATTCCTTCAAGGACAAGTCGGCGAAAGGCCTGCCGGTGAACCACGGCCTGTTCGCCTATCCGGTGCTGATGGCAGCGGACATTTTGATCTACGATTCCAACGTCGTTCCCGTCGGCCAGGACCAGAAGCAGCACGTCGAAGTCACGCGCGACATTGCCACCAAGTTCAACGAGGCCTACGGCCAGACGTTCGTGATTCCCGAACCGCAGATTCGCGGCGACACGGCGAAGGTTCCCGGCCTCGACGGGGAAAAAATGAGCAAGAGTTACGGCAACACGCTGGAGATTTTCGGCGACGAAAAGCCGCTGCGCAAAAAAGCCATGGGCATCAAGATGGATTCGCGCACGCCGGAGGAACCCAAGCCCGACGCCGAAAACAACCTCGCCATCCAACTGCTCAAGCTCGTCGCCGCCGCCGATGTCGCAAAGGATTTTGAAGGTCGTCTCCGGTCCGGCGGCCTCGGCTACGGCGATTTGAAGAAAGCGCTGTTCGAGAACTACTGGAATTATTTCGCCGAGGCGCGCAAGAAACGGGCGGAACTGGTCGCGAACCCGGATTACGTCCACAAAGTTTTGACCGACGGCGCGATTAAAGCGCGTTCGCTGGCGCAGACTGTTTTGAAACGCGCCCGGAAAAACTGCGGATTGGAATGAATTCCGCCGCCGCAAACCAACCTGCGGCGACTCGCCTGCGCCTGCGCATCACGGCAACCGCAGAATCCATCGTGCGCGGCGGTCATCCGTGGCTTTTTGCCGACAGCATCCATGAGCTGAATCGCGCAGGACAGCTGGGCGAACTGGCGGTCATCTTCGACCGCAAAGACAAGTTTCTCGCCGTGGGTTTGTTTGATCCCGATTCGCCGATTCGCGTGCGGATACTGCACGCGGGCAAGCCAGCGACGATTGATGCCGCCTGGTGGCAGGCGCGGCTGGAGCAGGCACTCGCCCGCCGCCGGGATTTGTTCGACGCGCAAACCACTGGCTACCGATTGATTCACGGCGAGAGCGACGGCTGGCCCGGCGGCGTGCTGGACCGCTACGAATCGACGCTCGTGCTGAAAATCTACACGGCGTCGTGGCTGCCGCGACTGGATGAAATCCTCGCGTTGTTCAAAGATACAATTCCATTGGAACGAATCGTTCTGCGCTTGAGCCGGAACATTCAGGCAGTTGCAGAAAAGCAATTTCAACTTCGCGACGGGCAAATCCTTTTCGGTGCCTCACCGGAAGGTGCGGTGATTTTTTCCGAGAACGGCGTGCGCTTCGAGGCGGATGTGGTGCGCGGACAGAAAACCGGCTTCTTTCTCGATCAGCGGGAAAATCGGCGTGAAGTCGAAACCCTGGCGCGCGGGCGGCGCGTGCTAAACGCGTTCAGTTTCTCCGGCGGCTTCTCGGTTTATGCGGCACGCGGCGGCGCGAAATCCGTGACCGATCTCGACATCAGCGCGCACGCTCTGGAATCTGCGAAACGGAATTTTGCACTTAACCAAAACTTTCCCGGCGTGGCGGCGTGCCGTCACGAGACTGTGCAGGCGGACACGTTTGCCTGGCTGGAGAAAAACGCGGACCAATTTGATCTCATCGTGCTGGATCCGCCATCGCTCGCCAAGCGCGCAACGGAGCGGGAAGGTGCCATCCGCGCCTACGAACGATTGAATTCGCTTGGAATCGCCCGGCTGGCCCGCGATGGCATCCTCGTGGCCGGCTCGTGTTCGGCGCACGTTTCGGCGTTGGAATTTTTTGACGCGGTGCGGCACGCGGCGCTGAAGTCCGGCAGACAATTCACGGAGCTTAAAACCTTGCAGCATCCGCCGGATCATCCGGCCGGATTCAAGGAAGCGGAATATCTCAAAGTGATCTACCTCCAATTCACAACGTGAAGCAAAGCGGTAGGGCTGCAACACCCGACCTTCAGCGCGCGTGTTGCAGGAACCACGCGAATAATTCCGGATTTGCGTAGGTCTGGGTCCAGCTGTCGTGCTGGGCTTCGGGATAAATCGTGAGCTTCACATCGGTGCAGCCAACTTTCTTGAGCGCGTTCACCATGTGTTCGGATTCGTCCGGGGTCACGGTCGTGTCTTTGCCGCCATGAAACGCCCACACCCCGAGGGTTTTCATCTGCGCCAGCTTCGCGGGGTCGTAAAGTTGCGCGAGCGTGATAAGAATCGTCTCGCCGCCGCCACAGATGGGCGCGATGGCCGCGAAACGTTCGGGGTGGCTCAAGGCGAGGTTCCACGTCCCGAATCCGCCCATGCTCAGGCCGGTCAGATAAATCCGGTGCGGATCCACGGCGTATTTATTTTCAATGTCGTCGAGCAGCGCGAGAAGTAATTCTTCCGACCACATCTGTCCGGCGGGACATTGCGGCGAGACGACGATGAAGGGGAAATTCGTCAGCGCGGCATCAATCTTCGGCGGACCGTGCGCCGCCACGAGCGAGAGGTCTGTGCCGCGCTCGCCCGCGCCGTGCAGAAACAGGATCAGCGGCCAGCGCTTGCCGGCACTGGCGTCGTAGTCGTGCGGCAAAAACAACAGGTAATCAGCGGTCAGCACCTGGTGCCGTTCGAGGGCGAATTTCTGGGCGGTCTGGCCGGGGGTCATGGCTGTGGGATTTTTAACATGCGTGCAGGCGGTGAGGCCGAGCAGCAGCGGCCACAGTAAAAACTTTTTCTTCATCTTTCACACAATTTTCAGTTTCGGCAGATCCTGCGAATCCACCAGGCCCACGGGTTCGTGCCGGGCGTTCACCACGATCAGATCGTCAATGTTCCGCTCGTTGAAAATTTTCAACGCCTCAACCGCCAGCGCCTCCTCGCGGATGCAGATGGGTTTGGGGGTCATCACACTTTTCAACGGTTGCGCGAGGGAGTTGTCACCGCTGGCCATGTGCCGGCGGAAATCGCCGTCGGTGAAAACCCCGGCCAGCTTGCCACGCGCGTTGACGACCGCGAGGCTGCCGGACTTGGCATGAGTCATCACCAGCAACGCATCCTTGACCGGCAGGGTTTCATCCGCCACGGCGTTGCGGTTGCCCGTGCGCATGATGTCGCCGACGCGCAGGAGCATCGCGCGGCCGATCGCGCCGCTGGGATGATACTTGGCAAAATCCCTTTGCGTGAAGCCGCGCGCGGCCAGCACGGCCATCGCCAGCGCGTCGCCCATGACGAGCGTCGCCGTGGTGCTGCTCGTCGGCGCGAGGTTGAACGGACACGCCTCCTTGGGAACCTTGACGTTGAGCGCCACATCGCTGTGCCGGGCGAGCGCCGATTTCAGATTGCCGGTAAAGGAGATGATTTTCACGGAGAACCGTTTGAGCGCGGGCAATAAATTCAGCAACTCTTCCGACTCGCCCGAATAGCTCAACGCGAGGATCACGTCGCCGTCATTGACGATGCCGAGGTCGCCGTGCAAAGCGTCCACGCTGTTGAGCACGACGGCGGTGGAGCCGGTGCTCGTGAGCGTGGCGGCGATCTTGGCCCCGACGTTGCCGGACTTGCCGATGCCGATGATGACGATTTTGCCGCGTTGCTTCAGCGCTTCGACCACGATTTCAACCGCGCCATCAAAGGATTTGTCGAGCAGCGCGCGGACGGCCTTGAGCGCGGCCAGTTCGATGGCGAACACTGCGCGGGCTTTGGCGAGGTGGTTCATGGCTATTCCGTGTTCGGATACGAGCCGAGAATTTTTACAAAGTTGCAGTGCGTGCCGAGCAGCTGGATGGCCTTCGTGACTTTCGCGTCCTGAAAATGCCCGTCGCAATCGATGAAGAAAAAATACTCCCACGCCTTGCGCTTGCTCGGGCGGGATTCAATCTTGGTCATGTTAATCTTGAACTTGCGGAACGCGGCGATGGCCTGGTGCAACGCACCCGCCTTGTCCGCCACGCTCAACATCAGGCTCGTGCGATCGTTGCCGGTCGGCGGACTGCAGGTGCGTCCCAGGACGATGAACCGCGTGACATTGACGGAGTTGTCCTGAATGTCCTGTTCCAAGACAGTCAGGCCGTATTTTTCGGCGGCGAGAACCCCGCCGATGGCGGCGGTGAATTTTTCCTTCGCGGCCAGTTCGGCCGAACGCGCGTTGGACGAGGTCTCGATGATTTCCACGCGCGGCAGATGGTTCTGGATCCAACCCCGGCATTGCGCGAGCGACTGCGGATGCGCGTAAAGTTTTTGGATTTTCGCGCGCGGCGAATTGCTCATCAGACATTGCTGCACGCGCAGGACGATCTGCGAAACGATTTTCAGGTCGCTGTCCACAAACATGTCGAGCGTGTGGGTGACGACACCCTCGGTGGAATTTTCCACGGGCACGACGCCGTAATCGGCGCGCTGTTTGCTGACCTCGGTGAAGACATCCGCGATGGTTTTTTGCGAGGCGTATTGCAGACTGGAACCAAAACGCTTGATCGCGGCCTGATGCGTGAAGGTCGCTTCCGGGCCCAAATACGCAATGGTCATGGTCTTTTCGAGCGCGAGCGCGCTGGACATGATTTCGCGGTAGATGGCGCGGAGCTGGTCATGGGTCATGGGCCCGGCGTTCGCCTTGCAGACGCGGTCGAACACGGCATGCTCGCGGTGCGGCGCATAAATTTCCTCGCCGGCCTTGCGCTTGAGTTCGCCGATGGCGAGGACGTGGCGGGTGCGATCATTCAGCAGCCTGACGATGCTGGCGTCGAGCTGGTCAATCGCCTGGCGATGTTCGGGGATGTTCACAACTTGGGCAGAATGCAGAATCGCGGGCAAAGAATCAAATCTGTTTCACGCGCCGAAGGCCTGCCGCATCGGGGTCGCCCCCCCAAAGACGTTGCCGTGGAACATCGTGCCCGCGTTCCCTTCCGCGTCTTGACCGGCAGGGCTGGCAGGAGATTTGCTAGGATGCCATACGTTTATGAAGTGTCTTTTCCTTAAAGTTCAAAAACCGGGGCTGGTCCTGACATTGCTCGCGACGCTCGCCGGCGCGCATCCGCTCGCCGCGCAAACGTTTGTCCTGTCCTCCTCGCCCGGAGTGGGATTCAACCCTATTGGCGTCACGGTGGCGGATGTAAACGGCGATGGCAAACCGGACTTGATCAGCGCGAATTCCGGCACCAACACCGTGACCATCCTGACCAACAATGGCAAGGGAAAGTTCACCCTCGCCGCCTCGCCGGCCGTCGGCAACCAGCCCTACTCGGTGGCGGCGGCGGATTTGAACGGGGATTCCAGGGTGAGTTTGATCTGCGCAAATTTTGGCGACAACACCCTCACCGTCCTGACCAACAGCGGTGCCGGCGGCTTCGGCGCGAACGCCACTTACAGTGTGGGGATCAATCCTCAATCCGTCGTGGCGGTGGATATCAATAACGACGGGAAAAAAGATTTGATCAGCGCGAATTTTGGCGACAACACCCTCACCGTCCTGACCAATAATCGAGCCGGCGGCTTCGGCGCGAACGCCACTTACGACGTGGGGATCAATCCCGAATGTGTCGTGGCTGTGGACATCAACGGCGATGGCAAGGCCGATTTGATCAGTGCGAATTTTGGCGACAACACCCTCACCGTCCTGACCAACAACGGAACCGGCGGCTTCGGCTGGAAGGCCACTTACGACGTGGGCAACGGTCCGGCTTCCGTCACGGCAGCGGATGTGAATGGGGACGGCGCCTTGGATTTGATTTCGGCAAACTTGTTTGACGGCACCATAACCGTGCTGACCAACAATGGAGCCGGAACTTTTACTTCTAATGCCCTTTATACCGTAGGCAGCGGGCCGGTTTCGGTTGCGCCAGCGGATATAAATGGTGATGGCTCCTTGGATTTGATCGTTGCGAACATCGGCGACAGCACCGCGACCGTGCTGACCAACACTGGCGGTGGATTTTTTGGTTTTGATGCCGTTGACACTGTGGGAGCCAATCCCGAGACTATCGTTGCGGCGGATGTGAATGGGGATGGCGCTCCGGATTTGATCACCGCGAATTACAGTGATTCCAACCTGAGCGTGCTGCTGAACTTCCCACGATTGACGCTCCACTACTCCAAAAACACCGCTGACCTCTCGTGGTCCACACTCTGGTCCGGGTATGAGCTGCAACAAAATTCAAACCTTGGCACGACCAACAACTGGGTCAATGTTAACAATCCCACCGGAACCAACCATATCGTTATAACGCCGGCAACCGGAACTAAGTTTTTCCGTCTGCGCCATCCGTGACCGGCTGACGCTTAGGATGCCGGCTCGGGCGAACCGGCTTCCGCTGCCGGGGCAAGGGCGGTGTCTTCATTTCTTACATTGCCCTCTTCACTCAGTTTAAGCTGCTCCGGCGGTGCCGTGGCCAAGCCGGGATCAACCGTGACGGGTGCCGGCGGCTTCTCGACGACGATGCGGCGGAGTTCGTCGGCGGCAGGCAAATCTTCCAGACCGCGTAAACCAAAGTATTCGAGAAACATTGTGGTGGTGCTGTAAATTTGCGGGCGACCGACGACTTCGGCGCGGCCCACGGACTCGACGAGACCGCGTTCCAAAAGCGTCTGCATCGTGCCATCAATGTTCACACCGCGGATCTGCTCCACCTCGGCGCGCGTGACCGGCTGGCGATAGGCGATGATGGCGAGCGTCTCCAACGCGGGTTGCGAAAGCCGCGAGGGACGCGATTTAACACCGACGAGCGCCTTGAGCCACGGCGCAAATTCCGGCTGCGTGACGAACTGCCACGAGCCCGCGACACAAACGAGCCGGTAGCTGCGCGCGGCGGTTTCGTGTTCGCGCGCCAGCGTTTCGAGCGCGGCGGTCACGTCCTCGTCTTTGACTTTCTTAAGCGATTTGACGGTGGCATCGGCGTCTTCGGCCTCGGCGGCGGTGGCGAACACGTCACGAAGTTCTTTCACGCTCATCGGCTTTTGCGCGGAGAACAGGAGCGATTCCAAAATGAATTTAAGTTCCATGCTAGACAGGTTACGGATTGGTGATTTCAGAGGGCGGATGAGATTCGGCGACGGCAGTCGGTTCAATTGCCGGCGCTTCCACCTGCGGCACGGCATCAACGGGCACCGCCTTGCGGATTTCAATTTCCTCAAACGGCTCGGGCTGCGTGCAGGCGAGCTGTTTAAGGCGGATCAATTCGAGCAGCGCGAGAAAGGTGCAGATGACTTCCGTGCGGCTGGAGGCGTTCTCGAACAGTTCGGCGAACCGGACGCTGGGGCGCGAGTTCAGCACGCCCAAGACGTATTCGATCTTTTCGCTGACCGTCCATTTGTCCTCGTAAATCTCGCGCGAGGACTCGTCGCGCTTGGTGAAGCGCTGGAGGACGATGTTGACGGCGTTGAGCAGATCAAAGATAGAAACCTCGACCTTGGCCGCCGGCACGTCGGAGACGAATTCAATCTTGCCGGGCACCCGCGGAAAAATGTTTTCCTGTTCACCTTCGCGCACCTGCAATTTGGCGGCGGCGTCCTTGAATTTTTTATATTCGACGAGCTGGCGGATGAGTTCCCAACGCGGATCCTCGCCGTCCTCCTCGCCTTCGACGACGACCTGCTGATCCACGGGCAGCAGTTCGCGGCTCTTGATATACATGAGCGTGGAGGCCATCACGAGAAATTCGCCGGCGACTTCGAGGTCGAATTCGCGCATGAGCTCGATGTGCGCGATGAATTGCGTGGCCAGCTTGGTCAGGTTGACCTCGTAAATGTCCACTTCCTCCTTCTTGATGAGATAGAGGAGCAGATCGAGCGGGCCTTCGAAGACCTCGAATTGAACTTTGTATTCCGCCATGAACCATAAAACTCTAAAACGCGGCGGCTTGGTTGGCAATGCGTAACGGCGGCGATTGCTCGCCGGAGCCCGTCACGCGGCCATCCACCGAAAAGGCAGGCCGCTGCGCAATCCTGTGGCAAATAAAGTTGCCACCCCAAAACTTGACGTGCGCGCCGGAAAAAACTAGGCTGTCATTCGGTTGGTGGTCGTAGCTCAATGGTAGAGTCCAAGCTTGTGGAGCTTGTTGTTGCGGGTTCGAATCCCGTCGGCCACCCCATTTTCAATCCTGCCCTGCCTCCAGCAGCCTGTTAATCGCCCACACTCACGCACATTTATGTCGCCAGCCGTGCTGCAAATGCCAGACTATTTCCACGTCACAAAGAAAACCGTATGGAAATCCGCAAAGCTGTCATCACCGCCGCCGGCCCGAGCCAGCGAACCCTGCCGCTGCAAACGCTCGTGGACCGCGACGGCAAAACCAAGACCGCCCTGGGCATCATTGTTGAGGAGGCGTTGAATTCCGGCGCGGAGGAAATCTGCGTGGTGGTGCATCCGGGCGACGCCCACGCCTATCGCGCCGCCGCTGGACATCACGGCAAGCGCATCCATTTTGTGGAGCAGGAAAAGTCGCTGGGCTATGGCCACGCGGTCTGGAGCGCCCACGCGTTCACCGGGCCCGAGCCGTTTCTGCTGCTGGTCGGCGATCACCTTTATCTAAGTCACGAGCAGCGCAGTTGCGCATGCCAACTGGTCGAAATCGCCGTCGCCGAAAACTGCGCGGTTTCCGCCGTGCATGCCACGCACGAAAGCAAGCTGCCGTATTACGGCGTGGCGGGCGGACGCCTCGCGGAAAATCGCCAGGGCCTTTACCTCGTGTCCGAAGTGCTGGAGA
>TBL_comb47_HYPODRAFT_10002969_pt1 | contig 20482 bp, 27 predicted proteins | sample TroBogypolimnion_40_FD_10682 | JGI IMG/M metagenome (IMG submission 10682) | reverse complement strand
GATTTTTTCTAAAACAAATTGTTTGTGAAAAAATTGATTTGTATAGACAAGTTTCATTGAAACGCAATTAAATTATGAACGCGAACTTTCAGTTCACTCGCTATCTATATGAAAAAGAGGAGGTCGAAATCGCTCTTTTAATTTCCATCCTAAAGAGAACGGACGACGCATTGTTTTGGGCATTTGAATTGTCGAGATCTGGATATAACATCACACCGTTGCTGTGGAAAATTTATTACGACTTTTACGCCAGCATAAACCCAGGCTTTGAGAAATACCTGAGAATAAAGTTGAAAGAAGAAGACCTCGATGACAAGACGATATGCCTTGTGATCAAGAATTTCATTATCCGGCGCCACAACATTGACGTATTTATTGTAAGAAGCATCGTAAAACAATTTGATATTGTGGTCGACGAAAAGCCAGACCTACCGCGTTTGCTGGGCTCGAGAGATTTCCTGGCATTAGGCGCGGTTGTCCTAGAATACATAAAAGAGGACCAGTTGGTAGACAGCTATCGCATATCGCTAGAATACTTTGCATCAATTGGGATCGAGATGAATGTAACAAAAATGGTCGACGAATTCAAAAAAAAGGGGACGCGTCGAAGAATCGCATTCTTGTCCGCAATAATCCACCACTCGTCAGCCACAAAAAAAATAAAAATGGGCAGAAATTTGTATGTGCGCCTAGAACCAGATCAGGTCGAGACCCTTACAATGAAATATGGCAGCGACTTGCAAACGATAGTTGTCCCTTATAAGATACTACCGACCGTCCGCATATACGACATCGACGAAGACAACCACCTATCGCTGTTCAAATTAAAGAGGGACACCGCGAACATTGTCGAAGCGTATCGCGACAATTGGTTGTTTCACGCGTCGTTTTCGCCACTGTGGAAAGCCAGATTGGACCAGCATAATGGAAGCACGAGAAAGGCGGAGGTTGTCTTCGACGACGAAGAGAACGAAGAACGATTTTACGAGTTATTCGACTTGGAACCCGACGAACAAAAGCTAGACGTGCAACAAAAATCAATCCGGGAAATAAAGGTCGAGAGAAGTTGGCTATCATTCTACAAGGAACACAAGAATGAGGGGGTCGTCGACGTCGACGACGACACAATATTGGAGATACACAAAATTACTTACTAAATACTACAATTATTTGCGTTTAAGATTTGTTTTTTTTGAATTTGTATACTCAAACAATGTCATATATTTTTGATGAAAAAACAAGCACGCCATTGTGTGAAATAATGGGAAGAAATAAAAGTGACAAGGGACATGCATTAAATGAAACGTGTAAGCATAATTATACGACGGTTTACCACAGTATTTTTAAAGATATACGAGACAAAGAACTGAGGGTGTTTGAACTTGGTTTAGGCACAAACAACATATATATGCCATCTAGCATGGGTCCGGATGGGCGTCCGGGGGCATCTGTGTATGGCTGGAGCGAATACTTTGATAAATCTAAAATATACGGAGCGGACATTGACAAAGATATATTATTTAACACGGATCGCATTAAAACATATTATTGTGACCAGACAAATCCAAATATCATTTCCAGTATGTGGGAAGAACCCGAATTATGCGAACCGTTTGATATAATTGTCGAAGATGGTTTACATGAGTTTTGGGCAAACGTATGTTTTTTTGAAAACAGTATACATAAATTAGCAAAGAATGGATATTTCATAATAGAAGATGTCGTTGAACCCGAGATTGAATTATTCAATACAAAAATACAAGAATGGCAAACAAAGTTTCCAGATTTATCATTTGCATTACTAAAGATACCATGTGCAATTAATTCATACGATAACAATTTAATTGTTATACACAAGTCGAAATAAATTTCAATTTGTAAAAAAAATTGAAATATATTTGTATTTTTTATAAAAACTAAAATATACAAAATGGTCAAGAATACTACAGGCGGTAACAAATCGAAGGGCAAGGCGAGCAAGAGTTTTACCAAACCGGTCAATTCTTATCTAAGAACGGCTGAATGTGAACTTGAACTTTATGCTCAAGTTATAAAGGCTCTGGGCAACGGGATGTGTCACGTAGTTTGCGTAAACGACGGCCTCACCAGGTTGTGTCACATACGAGGCAAGTTCAGAGGGCGCGGCAAGGGCGACAACATCGTCAAGAACGGTTCGTGGCTCCTGGTCGGGTTGAGAGAGTGGGAACATGGTGACAACAAAAAATTACAGAATTGCGATCTACTAGAGGTTTACACAGATCACGAAAAGGAAAAATTAAAGCTCGTCGTAAAAATTGACTGGTCAGCATTCACGAGCAACGACAATAAAAATATGAATTTATCGGGAGATACCGTGAGCTCGTTTGTTTTCACAGATGAAAAGGAAGACGAATACAAGGGGCTTGTAGAGAGCAGCGAAATGGTGGTAAACAAAACGGATGCTATTGTCGATGAAGGAGATGAAATTAATGTTGACGATATTTAGTTGACTGTAAAAAAATGTTCTTCGTTTATTTGTTATTGTTATTCTATCTAATTCTTTTTTTCTTTTTGTTAGTTTTCATATTCATACGAAACCCTCTCACAAACCTTAATCCCCGTCATCCACACGCAGTAATCCAACTGTATTCCCCTCAAGATTTCCATGCACAATCCACCGACTAAAGCTTGATCAAACGATCTAATTATTTGCGCATTTTGTACGTTTTGTTGAACCTGAGCATAGAAGTCTGTGTAGATCATGCGAAATGTCTCGTCGGTCAAGACAGAATCCTGAACCAACCTGCTTTTGTCGTCGGGCGAAAGTACTTTTTTGGTTATTGGGCCGGCTACCTCGCCACGACAATACCCACACACGCTACTGCGACGCATATGCTCTGCGAAACATCCAGTGCAATAAGTGTGACCACATTTAGTCTTAACGCTTCCGTTTCCACCAGGAATCACCTCCTCGTAACAGACGATACATTCTTCGTCCTTTTCTTCTTTTAAGTATTGTTCCTTTTCTTCTTTAAAGTATTCGATTATATCGTCAATGACTGCTTCATCTACGTCGCACGTCCTCCTATTGTGTCCCCACTCTCCGCAATTTCCACAAGGCATTTTAAATATAAGTTTTTTAATTTTTATGTATACAAAAAACAATTTTTCGTTTCAATTTTTTACATTCTAATGTTTTCTTCTTTTTGTTTTCTTTTTGGTATTGCGCTTTGATTTGCGTCTTTTTGTTTTTTTCTTGCCACCCCATTTCAACTGCTTCACTAGTTGAGGCCCCGTCATTAATTCATCTTGATCAACGCCAGTAGCTTTTTCTAGAGAAGTGTGGTATTTAGCCCAATTATATTCATCCAGTGTTTGACTGTTTGATCTAGTCGGTTCGTAAATAGCCGCCTTAATAATCGGCTTTGGAGTCAAACGCTGAGAATTGTTCACATTATCTGAAAATCGAACCTGTTTTGACATTATTATACAATATAATTAGAAAAAATCGGCGTTTCAAATGAAGAAAATGTAAAAAAGACTTAAAAACAAAACCACAACTTGTACAAGCGACCACCACCTGCAATAGAAATGAACAACAATGTATTTAAACCAAAGACTAACTCTAGGTTTGATTCGCTAAAAGATGATATTACTCCGGCAAACGCGGGACGTTTAAATAAACCAGAACCGAGGGCTAGACAAACGTTTTTTGAAGAACCTAAAAACAATAGCTTTCAGCGACCGACTTCGTTTAGAGATAGGATAACAAACGAAAAGGAAAAATTTGAACGAGACAAAAAGAAAAAACAAGCCGATTTGGAAAAGAGTTTGATGGATGTAAATGCATTTCCGGAATTAAATTCAAGTCGCGTCGTTAAAACTGAACCCATAAAGGAGATGAACTATATTGATAAATTAAAAACGGAATGTAAGGAGGTAGTTGAAGAGTGGATCCCACAAGAAATAAAAAAAACAGTCGTAAAAGAACAAAAGGTGATTCCTTATGCTTTAGTCGAGGCTTATGATAAATGGAAAAAGCAATACATTGAGGATTTTGGTTACGACGACTACGAACACAATTATTTGTTTCCAAATTATGATTACGAGTATTTTGACAAGTTGGACGCTATTCACGAACTGAGGATGCTCGAAGAAGATGAAAAGGAGAGAGAAAATGATAGAATAGATAATGAATGTTCGAACGAATATGATGACGAATAAATACGAGGGAACCCATACAGGGGAAACCCCCGTCGATGTTAGGGTAGCAATTGTTAGGATTAGGGTAGCAATTGTTAGGGTTAGGGTAGCAATTGTTAGGGTTAGGGTAGCAATTGTTAGGATTAGGGTAGCAATTGTTAGGATTAGGGTAGCAATTGTTAGGATTAGGGTAGCAATTGTTAGGATTAGGGTAGCAATTGTTAGGATTAGGGTAGCAATTGTTAGGATTAGGGTAGCAATTGTTAGGGAGGGGGGTGTACCCCGTTGTAATGATTGTTATTTTTTCTACAACAAAAGATATGGACGTCGACCTAAACGACGACTGGATTAAGAAATTCAAACAAACCGACAAATTGTATCAGGATTTTTACAAAGATGATGTTTACTACATAAACGCCCGGTATGTTTACGTAAACAAGTCAAATGAAATTGATCACATCAAACAAGATTCTGTATTGATGAGCTCAAAAAATTACATTTCGAGAGAAGAATTAATTGGGATGCTAAAAAGGAATTCAAATGATTTTTCGATTATGTCTATTTTGAAATACAACATAACGCTTGACGTGGAAGATGTGTACCATTTCATGAACAACAATTCAACCAGTAAATACGACCGTTTTTTGACAAATGTGAAAAATATAGACAGTGTAATGTTTGACAAAACAATCAACATGTTTCAGGATTTAAACGAACTCGTGTTTGTATTTCACGAGAAAACAAACAAGACAAATGCGGCTGTTACGAAAAAGGTATTTATTTATCCCAACCATCACAAAAAAACGGTTCGTAAACAATACAATCAATCGAATGTGTAGACGTTGTTTATCAATAAAAAAAGATGTTTGTAAGCGTCTCCAATAGGAACAAATTTTGGGAATACATGCCTTTGATTTATGTGTTTTGTGAATAGCATAAAGAATGCGGTTTAGTCGATTATTATTTTTGTAGTATTCTAGTAATGTCTACTACATATTCTCAACTTGGACAAGATCAATCGGTGTTGGAGTTTTACAAAAATAAAAGAGAAGGTTATTTTATTGAAGTTGGGGCTAGCGACGGGATTGAATTCTCAAACACATTTTTATTGGAAAAAGAATACGGTTGGAAGGGTATTTGTGTCGAACCATTGCCCGGCAAAATGGACGACTTGAAAAAGAATAGACCCAATTCGATTTGTATTGACAAGGCTGTGTACAACAAAACTGGACTGAAATTAAATTTCGATATCGCTCACAATTTCGATCTGTTGTCTGGCTTGAGCGATACTATATGTCATTTACACAAAGAGAGGGTAGACAACAACAAAACTACAATTGTCGTAGAGACGATTACTCTGGATGATATGTTAGAACAGGCAAACGCACCATCGTTTATAGATTACATGTCGCTAGACGTAGAAGGCGTTGAATTTGAAATTCTTCAAGCATGTGATTTCAGCAAACATACATTTGGTTTGATAGATGTTGAACACAACTGGATCGAGCCAAAGAGATCTCAAATAAGAGATCTGTTATTATCCAACGGGTATGTCTACCTGAAAGAAAATAAGTGGGATGACAGTTATGCGCATGAATCATCAGTAATTTAAAATTGAATAAATAAATTGTAATTATATGTAGTAAAAACAAATGATTACAATTTCATCTTCTCGGTTTTCCAAATTAACCTGGGAAAAGAATGCAGAATATCGGCAAAAATATAAATGTTGTATTTATTGTTCTCCGCAAGAAATGACGCCTAAGATATTACACGATTCGTTAGTTTTTGTGGTTGAAATGAACAACGAGACAAATCAAATCGAGGGCATTGGGTTGATACGAAACCGACCATATCTAGACAAGTATTACAAAGTTCACGAGGATGGGAATTACAATAGGTATGTTTACATCAGTAAATATCACATAGGAAGAGATAAGCTCATCGAACTAAATCAAACCATAGTAGATTGTTTTGATTGTATTTTATTTAAAGGAAAAACTCATTTAAAACGCGGCGTTGGATTCTCAACCGTTCCCGACAAATTATTGAAATGCGACCTATGTAAGGGGATGGACATGAAAAATGAACTCAAAAACATGTTCCTGAACTTGTTTGGAAACAACGTTTTGGAAACTGTCGAACAACAAAACATATCTTTTACATCGTCCCAAATTTAAAGCGATGTATAGTATACATATACATGACATCGACGGTTGATACGAATGTGTCCAATTACACTTTATCCGAATTAATGGCAATCGCCGAACTGGATGACTTGGATCCAGACGAAATAACAACAAAAACAAACAACCTTATTGATAAATTTAAGACCAGCAGACCGTCATTGTCTGCTTTTTTTCGCGAAGTCCAGAGTCAGCTGTTGGAATATTATCGCAGTCAAACAGAAGAAGAAGAAGAAGATGAAGACATTTATGAAAATAAAGAGGCGCATTATCCGTCAGGCGACAAACAAATAAGCCAATGGTATGAAAACGAAAATTTAAAACAGAGCGACCCGACCCAAGTGGATAAAATAACAAACCGGAAACAAAAAGTTGGAGTTTTCGGCGATCCTCATGTTCCAATGAAGAGAGAGCAGCTTGGAGTGAACGACACGTTTCAAGTTTCTGTAAAACAGGACTCTTTGAACCCAAATTTAAAAAATACAATCACGCGGTTTGTCAATTTAGACAGTCAGTTCAGGCAATCCGCCGGTGGATATGAGTCTACGTCGACCGATTATACACTGGATCTATCGGACACGCTGAAGGACACCCTCAGTCTGCGTCTCTATTCTTACCAAATACCCTTCAATTGGTATGCCATCGACTCTGCATACGGCAACACGTGTTTTTGGATAATAGACGGGTCTTTCAACGTTCCCATTTACATTCCGCCCGGCAATTATACCCAGACGAGTTTCACAGCAACGATTAACAAATCGTTTCACGACGCGAGCTTTAGTATAACCGACCCCGTTAGTTATAACTCGAACAATGGAAAGCTTACGATATCTTTGTTTGGTGGGAGTTTCAACAACGGCACCACCTTAATAGACGAAACGACGCAAATTCTGTTTTATGATTTTACGGGAGTTCTTCAATGCAATACGAATTGCTCTAGCAAATCAAACTATTATTTGAACAATACGCTTGGATGGATTATGGGCTACAGAACGCCGTATGTATATTGCGACCCCGACGGCAACCAAGCACAGTCGATTTTAGATTTGAACGGCCCCAAATATCTTATTTTAGTGATTGACGACTACAATCAAAATCATGTGAACAATGGCCTTGTTTCTATCACGCAGCTCTCTAATAAATTAAAATTACCCAATTATTATACGCCAGATTTACCATATACGTGCACGATACCAGGACAAGTGTCGTCCAATTTAAACGACGTTATTCAAACATCCAACGGTTTGTTAATCGCAAGTAAATACAACGGCGATTACAGTGCGACTCAAATTGTTTTACCGAGCGCTCCCCGGATATTGACGCAATCGCAAATCTACACGATCAACGAAATTAACAAAAACAGAAACAACAACACAAATCATTTGTCAAAGGCGCCGACAAGCCCCGATATTTTGGCAGTGATCCCGATTAAACCGTCGGGTGTAAGCACAGGCTCTTTGTTGGTCGAATTCAGTGGTTCTCTACAAGACAACATTCGAACATATTTCGGGCCCGTGGACATTGATAGGATGTGCGTTAAATTGCTAGACGACAAAGGTAATGTTTTGAACCTGAATGGGACCGATTGGTGCGTGACATTGATATGCGAATGTCTCTATCAATATTAGTTCGATTACAATCTAGATGTACATGCGTAAAAGTGTAAATGCTAGAACCAATCATTATTGAATGTCCTCATTGCGGACAATTGTGTGAAATTGTCGAATTCAATTGTCGAATTTTTCGTTGCGGCATATACAAGATTAATTTTTTGCAGATACCTCCACATGCCTCAAAAATAGAATGTGATAAATTGAAGAATAATGACGAGATTTTTGGCTGTGGAATGCCCTTTTTGATAAAGGAAGATATGACCGTTGTCGTGTGTGATTATATTTAGAACAAAACGTGTATTCACTTCTTACATTTTTATAATATTACGTTATTGTATATGATATACAACATTCTGTGTAAAACTGGCAATTGGGGTCCAGTCATAACAATTGGGATTTCGTTATATCTCCTGAGAGACAAGGATAACTTATTGTATTATTACATAGTTGGATTATTCGCAAATACCATAATCAATATACTGTTGAAGATAACAATACAAGAACCTAGACCGGGCGTCGACGTCGACACATTTAAACTCGTTTCGAAACGGCCTTTATTCAAACATGGGATACCGGACATATTCGGGATGCCATCAGGTCACGCTCAATCGATTGTGTTTTCAACAGTTTATGTGTTTTTATCTCTCAAACAAGGCAATGTGTTGTTGTTTTATGTTCTGGCATCCCTTATAACAATGTGGCAGAGAGTCGAATGCAATCACCACACGATTATACAGGTGATTGTTGGCAGCGCAGTAGGGTGTGTGTTTGCTTATTTTGTATATATCCTCGCGCGGACAAATATAATGGGGATCATTCGAGCGCACCCAGACGACAATGCGTTATTTTTATATTGATATTTTTTGTAAAATAATATATATATTTATATAGTATAAGAGTATCATGAATAAACATCAAGGTGAAGATGTATACTATAAGCATAGTCGCAACACCAAACCAGATTATAGTTCAGTTCAACTTGCGTTTTTTAGAATGTCAAATCTAACAGAACACGAATTTCATGATGTTGTTATATCTATGACGAAACGCATAAAAAAATTATTCGTATCTTATGAATCAAGCGACATCATTTGTGCTAAAATCCACTCTATAACAGAATGGAATCAAAAATTAGTCGAATCAACAAACGTGATTATACTTCGATACCACATACCATCGCGTTCAATTTTCATTGCAATAAATCACGAAGTCGTGGGAGGAGGAGATTATTTGTTGTTGGGTTCAGTGATGTTCAATGGTTACACTAACTCTCTGATACAAGAACCCAATATGAAATTATGGAAAGATTATTTATTTACTACTTATTTGAAACTCAAATTCAAACTGTTTGTATTAAGAAACATTTATTTTAAAACTGCGAGAGTTCGAAGTTCACAAGAGACAATACTTCAAAGTAAAATTGATATATTGAAAATTCGTCGAGATGATTGTAAAACCAAATATGCATTGGTTTATACTATTATGAAGAACATAATCGGTTCACTTCCAATCACTACCGATGATTTGGTTTGTTGGTTGCCTGTCGGGTTTAAAAAGACCGAATCGTCGCCAAACAACAATGTCGGTATTATTCCATTTTGTTTTACAAGAAAAACTACATTGTTGGAGCTTGCTACAATACTAGATGACTCGAAGAATCTTTGCATAGGTAGTCGACAAGCACTCATCGAATCCTATCAAGAACCAAGTAATGTAACGGATAGCGTTAACACTGAATCGTGTATCAAATCAAAGATTGATGTTGTTTTGACGCTTGCAAATATTATGCATCTAGATGATAGTAATGACGGATTGTGTTTGACTGACGCGTGCGCGGGAATGTATTACAAAATGAATTCGACTATTGGTTATCCCTTTTACGTTTTTGGATTAGTTATGAATGACATTGCGCATATATCGTATTCAATAAATGACAAAGAATGCGACATTCCTACATTAAAAACCACAACACGCGCGATTGACGTTACGAACGATCACGTGTTTAGAGTGAATAACGTAACAACAGACGCATGTGATATTGAATTGGATTTCATATGAGATTATTGTTTGTTATATTTGGTGGAAAATATTATACATCCAAATATAATGACTCATGAAAAGAACAATGTGACTACAAAACACAGTTTGGCATACAATTTAACGTTTTGGTTGGATCGAAATTTAGAGTAATGCGCATTGTTCTAGATGTAATTTACACACTTGATTTTTTTATTTTGTTTGTGATAATTCGTGCCATTTTACATCTTCAAGGGTGTAACAAATACATATGTATACGATAAAGGCATTGTGAACTGTTTTAAGGCATCATTTTTACAGCAAATTTTTTTTTATATGGTTATATTATAATGACTCACGAAAAAGACAATGTGATTGTAAAGCAGGAAATCGTTAGGGAAGTTGTAGACGAACCCTCAAACAAATGCAAAAAGTGTTGTTCGACATTTGACAAGGATTGTTGTATTTGTTTTCATTGTTGCGTGAAAACCTGGTCTTGTTGTCTCAATACGATACAGGGTTGTTGCAACATCAGCTCTACCGGTTGTCTAATGTGTAGCGATTGCTGCAAGGGATGCAGTAAATGCATAGAAGAGGTAGATTGCGATGGAAAGTGATCGCTTATTCTGTAAACGATATTATGTACTGTTTGTTGGCTTTTGATCGTAGTAAAACCCGTTTTTGTCGCACATACTCGTATCATTTCGACATACATCCGCGGAATGGTTTATGATTTCTCCCGATACCCGATCCTTATAACCGAACATCATACATTTGGAATTTGGAATAAAGTATTTACAGTTGATGCACGACGGCATCGAAATATCCTTGATATAAAATCGGGATTTGGTTGTCAAGAAACGAAAACTCATTATACAACATTATAATGAGTTTTTAGATTATTTTATTGAGCATTTATTGTATATGAAACTTCTCAAAAACGCTGGTTGTAGAACATACAAAGGATTTTTCCCCGACATAACGCCCGTCATTTACAATTTATCAAGAGATACGTCGGTTCACGATACATACGCGCTTGTTTATATTACGGGAAATAACTTCCTTCTCGACGGAATGACTCGTGTCGATTTTGGCAGCTACCACAACTTACCCGTCACATTTTTCAGCTCTGTAAATTTATCTTTCATTGTCCCCCAAGACGCAATTGCAGGGGTTTACGACGTTAAGGTTACAACTGTAAACAATGATCAAGTTGTGCCTACTACAATGTATTCAAATGGTGTTCTGTATACAATAAGTTAGGCGACACTACGATGAACGGTAATAGATAAGCATTTGGTAACATTTTGTAAAATTCCACACGAGACCCGCTTTAGTGCCAGCAAATTGCCAATTGAGGTTCGAGTTCATACGCTCTTTCCATTCTAGCGGGACAAGACGGTGAAAACTCATTCCGTCGTAAGCCATTTCTTTCCCTTCGCACGTAACAGTTGCACAAAAATGTTGTTTTGAGGTGTCTCTAACAATCGCACTGTCGATTCTGTATGTTGTGTCGTCGATTTTGAACGATGTTGGTTTTTTGTTGAATTCGCTGGCATCGTCGTCGAAGACCTCCAAAACAATTGCGTGCGGCAAATGCATCACTGACCGAATATTTTGTATGACATGATCCTTCCAATTACTTTTACTGTATCTAATTAGCATCAAATGAATCGAATTATTGTTGAGATAATTGATCATGCTCATATAATACAATATTGGATTGCCTGCCTGTCGAACGTCTACTATGTTTTGAGATCTATAAGCCCGAGGTATGCTGTTGAACAATTGATGGATTATGCTGTTCGTATCAAAGTCGTATGCGAATTTATTGCCTGTTAGACATGCGTCAATCCCAAAATTTAGAAGCGCGAATGCATTTCTTATCTTTTCTGGTATTACGAGTCCGTTACTCTGGCGACCCTCGATCATCAACTGACGTAAGAAATGAAAAAATTTGCGTCCCTTGTCACTTACAAAAAACGTCACGAACATGGCATTGAACCAACAGTTGCCCTGCGATTGTATCGGCGGGACCACTACTTTAGGGTCTACGTGCTTGTTGGCGGATAGATTTTTCAATAGAAATTTCTTTGCCTCTGTCGAGTTAAAATCGTGGCAATATTTACCGTATACGAGACCAGGGATTCCTATTTGCAGAGGTTCTTGCAACCTGAAAGCCGAGCCAATGTTACAATCTAGCAACGGTTCTCTAGGTATAGATTTTAGCGCGACGAGGTTGTCATTTATCGAAGGCGCATACGAAGATATGTTTCGATTGTGAAGAGGAAAATCGTTCGCGATTCGGTTGCTGATTTTCCTTATCTCAAGAGACGTCGACGAGGGTATTACCAGCATTCTTTCTTTTTTTCGTTTTCTGGTGCGATGATTGTGTTTGCGAGGTTTTTGTTTTTTAGTGGAGTTCATATTTTACACGTCTATAATATAGACATATAATATAATGGGTGCAGGAATACTACCAACGACTATACGGAACAACAAGTTGTTCTTTTTGTTCGGTAAAGAGAACAAATATGAGGATTCTGCGCCGGGTTTTTCCGATTTTGGTGGCGGAACAGACGGCAAGGAGACCTATCTCCAAACGGCAATTCGCGAAGCGGGCGAAGAGCTAACGGGATTCTTGGGAGACGACAAGGACGTTAAAAAGATGCTGAATAAACATGGAACTTACAATATCGATTACAAGAGCGACAACAAGTTTAAGGTCTACAGAATGCACATATTTCCCATGGAATATGACCCGATGTTGGAATTTTACTACAACAACAACCAAAAATTTATTCAAACGCGACTGGACCCCGAAGTAATAAAAACATCGAAGATATTCGAAAAGGAAGAGATCCGTTGGATTTGCATAGATGACATTGTCAAAATGCGGAGCGAATTTCGATCGTATTTCCAAAATATAGTCGATACAATTTACGCGGAAAGGGCCCAAATTAAAAAGTTCATTGCAAAGGGTCTTACACCTTTTCGCTTTGAAAACGCCCATTCTAGGGCGTTTTCATCAGCGAAAAGTAACGGTTCCATGCGCATCTTCGATGCGCAAAGGTGTAAAAAACCCAAAAATAAAACATTAAAAAATTGAATAATATTTCTATAAAAATGTATTTGTGTAAAAATGGACAACTCTAAATCAATGAACTGCGAACAAAAAAATTGCAGGAAAAAGCTGCGATTGACTGACTTTTCGTGTCGGTGCAATAAACGGTTTTGCCCGGATCACCGGATGTGCGAAAACCACGGATGTGACTACGATTTTAAACGCGGACTGAAGAAAGTCGAGATTGTGAATGAGATGAAGTGCGTCAAAACAAAGATCGCAGTAATATGATAATACCCTTATAAGTTGTGTTTTTGCGTTAAATTATGAAATAAGCTAGCCAAATATTTGTTGAACGAGTAAAAACATCCGGTTGCATCTTCGTGGTTGTTTTTTTCCATCAAGTATTCATTGTCGTATAAACACACGTCTTCAAATATACGATTGTAGCTCAAATCACTATAATCAGGACGAAAAGTTAATTTCTTTTTTTTCATTATTATTATTATATTATTATAATATTATAAGAAATATATGCGCGTCAAACAAACAATTATTGTCATGTTTACAGCGAGTTTTCTAATCCAATATTTTTTCATGAGTGCCGTGGCGTCGGATAGGTTTGAAAACATAACAAACAGTTACGGAAAGGCGTATTTGTCGATTATAATGGCTCTCTGTATGGTCGCGACAGAAGTCGGCATGCATGACCACCAATACGATGTGTTTAGCGTTCGTTCGTATATAGCGATTTCAATCGCATTGGCGATATTCGTATACTTGTACAGGATGCAGGTCGCAATAAAGGACAAACAGTATTTGGAGGAGATGATCGAACATCATTCGATGGCGCTGCTAACGAGTAAGAAAATACTGGAAAAGACCGATAATTACAAGGTTGCAAAAACGGCGAAAACAATTATTCAACAACAAGACGATCAAATAAGCTTTATGAGACAAGTCCTTCAAGAAATCGAAACTAAATCGTAGAAATTTTGGGCTTCGTCGGTTTCAAAGTGCGCCTGCGGCGGGGTCGGCCATTCGGTATAAGCCATCGCCTTTGACGTCGGTCGTTCGAGATTCAACAATTGTTTGAGTGCCTTCATTCTTCTCTCGAGAGGATACATCTTGGAAGGTAGTTTACGAGACAATTGTTTCCAACGCCATTCGAATTGTAGCGCCGAAGGCCAGTCTGGAAAACCGGACACGTGGCACGCTCGTTCCCAAGTATTCCCCTTTTCAACCCTTGAACCGGTTGCGTGCGCCCCGCCTTTAATTTCTTTGTTGTGTTGACGCAGTCTTCGATCGAGGTCCACCGTCGCGCCTACATAAGTTGCTTTGTCGCTCGAAACAAGAAGATAAACATAAGAAGCCATAGTATATGAAAATATAAAGTATTTTCAAATATAACATAAAAGCAATTCGAGGTATTCATTCAATGACTAGAGTCGCTCTTATTACAGGAATTACTGGCCAAGACGGTTCATACCTGGCCGAGCTGTTATTAGAAAAAAAATATGATGTTTGGGGAATAATCCGGCGATCCTCCAACATAAACACCAACAGAATCGAGCATATATTTGATCAGTTGAAGTTGCGATACGGCGATTTGACTGACAGTTCGAACCTGTTGAATGTATTAATCGAAATCAAAAACAAGTATTTGGGTTGTTTGGATGTTTTGGAAGTTTACAACTTGGGAGCAATGAGTCACGTAAAGATCTCTTTTGAAATGCCAGAATACACGTGTGATGTCGACGCTATGGGGACCCTGCGTCTGCTGGAATCGATACGTATTTGTGGCATTGAAAAGGAAAAGGTTCGATTTTATCAGGCGTCGACTTCGGAAATGTTCGGCAAAGTCGTGGAAGTCCCTCAAAAGGAAACGACCCCATTTTACCCGCGTTCACCTTACGGCGTTGCAAAACTATACAGTTTTTGGATTACCAAAAATTACAGGGAATCCTATGATATGTTTGCATGCTCGGGAATACTTTTCAATCACGAAGGACCCAGACGAGGACACAACTTCGTCACGCGTAAGATCACAATTGCTCTTGGAAACATTTTAAAGGGCGAACAAGAAAAGTTAGTCCTCGGTAACATTCACTCGTTGAGAGATTGGGGACACGCAAAAGACTACGTGGAAGGAATGTGGTTGATGCTGCAAACTGAAAAGCCAGACGACTATGTTTTATCCACGAACGAATATCACAGTGTGAGAGATTTCGTCGAAAAAGCATTTGCATTGAAAGGATTTAATCTTAAATGGAGAGGGACGGGCATAAACGAGGTTGGATACGACGAAACAAGTGGGCGGGAACTGGTGGTTGTATCGGATAAATATTTCAGGCCAGCCGAAGTCGAAGAATTATTGGGAGACAGCACTAAGGCAAGACTTGAATTGGGTTGGACCCCGCGACACAGTTTTGACGAATTGGTCAAGGAAATGGTAGACGCTGATTGTATTTGAATGAAAAAATTGCTTAAAATATTTCTGTCATGTAATTGTATATGGATATCAAACCATCGGCAGATATGAAAATTAGATCGTTGTCTGAAGAATTTTATTCAAGATCGCCAAATACCCGATTGTTGATAAAAACTATGGTTTCAACGTCACCGACTTCGAAATTTATAAAAGAATTTTCAAATGCTGATGTATACAATTCGGCATCTGCAGATGAAAAAATAATGATGGTTCAATACGGCCTGATATCACCTAATAAAATCATTCGTTTGTAAAAATAATAATTTCCGCAATTATTATTTTTTCACTTGCTATTTTTCAAGCGATTCGGTTTTAGACTACGTGATTCTTTACACGAATTATTACTTAGACATTTTCTTATATTCTTTTTATGGTTCCACCCGATTGCACTCTCGTTACATCTTGTTTTAATTTAACAAATATTCATACTAGTTCGCGAAGTGTAGAAGAATGTGTCAACAATATGACGACCTTGTTGGAAATTCCTTGTTATTTGGTTATTTTTACGGATCAAATTTGTTATGAAAAGATCAAACGTATTAGAGACGGTTTTAATTTACAATCGCTTACACGTTACACGGTAAGCGATATAAGCGAAATAGAATCATACAAGTTGAATGACTTGGTCAAAAAAAACAGGGAAATTTACAATCCTACAAAAGACGAAAGAACGTGCAGCGAAAGTCATTTGTTATGTTGTAATAAATTCAATTTCGTTTTGCAAACAATGAGTTTAAATCCGTTCAATACAACTAAATTTGGTTGGATTGATTCGAATTTGAAGCCCAATTGTGAAAAAATATGCGAAGGTTACGAACAAAATATGTTGTTGAAGATTCTAAACGATACTAGAAGCGATAAATTTCATTTACAGATTTTAAATGTATGTGACAAAAAATACAAGGAATCAAATCACAAAAGGGAAATGTATCAACAATATAGGTGGATAGTTTGCGGATGTTTGTTTATTACGGGAATTGAAGTTGGACAAAAAATATTAAATCGATTGAATGATAATTTTATTGAAACTACAAAAATGGGGTACGGACACGGAGAGGAAATGTTTTATTTGGAAATTCTGGACGAGTTTTATGACGACATTGAGAGAAGTTACGGTGATTACCATAACATTTTAAATAATTTTATGAAACCTACAAAGGGATTAGTTTACATTCACAATAATTGCGTTAGAAGATATTTGGGTTTTGGTTATCATCGAGAAGGATACGATTGTTGCAAAAAACTGATTGATCAAATTGAAACTTATAATGTGTATCTTGATTGTTGCACTTATGTCGATTTGTTATTCTCTTTTTATATATTTACATTTTATCACAAAGGTAAAGAAGAGGCAAAAAATGTTGTGGCCCATATCAAAAATGTAGTTTTGAAAAACCCACTCGTTCAAAATGAATACGACAAAAAAAAAGAATTTTTTGAATCGCAATTTAATTTTGTTAATTTTTAAACCTTTTAACATTTCAAACGCCGATTTTATTTTATACACATAAAGTAAATGAAATCAATCAAAGTTCCAATTAGATATTTACCAAAGGGTTTAACACGAAAAGATAAAAAAACACAAATACAAATGTTGTTAAAGTCGCGAAAACTATACAAACAAAATAAATATTACACACGCAAACGATTGTTGTCTTACAACAATAAAAAATCAAACCATATATTGAATGTCTTATTGTGAGAATTTACTGCGCTGTTGTTTGAATTATTGGTTATCCCATTTTTACAAACTTCTTGGAAGGTTTCTAACATTTTGTTATTTTGATCCAATAATAAGGTTTTGAATTCATCGTTTTGCTTAACTACTTCTAACATTACATTCATGACATTATTTTGACAATTATGATTTTCAATGAGACTGCAAGTCTTTTTATGTTTCCATAAACCATTTCTGGATCCATAACATTTATTACACGTATTACATTTATGATAGTTTTGCAACTTTTTTGCAACTTTATCGTCACCATTGTCACCAAATTCGATATTTAGATGTTTACTAGTTGATAAATGTTTATCGTAACTACTTTTCCTACATGTATTATACTCACACAAATTACAAACATACTTTTTTGCAACTTTCTTGCAACTTGTTGTTTCCATTGTTTCTTAATGTCTAGATATATTATAAAATTTTACAACTAACGAATAAAAAAAAGAAAATTTTATCGTCACAAAACGAAAATTATTTTTTTGGACGCCAGACGCTAATTTTTCATTATGGTCACAAATGAACGTTTTTCAAACACTGATTGGCTTTTTTCCGAAAATGGACATTTCGTAAACTTGTGAAATGTCCAAAAACGATTTTTCCAAAAAAGTCTTGAACAAAAAATCCGAGAAACTTATATAATAAATGGCCTAGCCTACTTAAAGACTTTTATCAATTGAAACCTCTTTTGTTATTTTTCGTATTATCTTATTTTCATTGTCAACATCTTCGTTGTTCAGTCCACCAAGTGATTCGATTCGCAGTTGTTGATAACGGACAGCGTGCTTTGAATCCCAGTTCATACAATCCGGATACTTGTCTCTAAAAAGCTGTATGTTCTTACTGTTCTTGAAGGCCACACATTTGATAATCTTTCTAAGGATTTTATTGTCATCTCCTACCTTTTCCCACGCATCAATCACTTTTGCATACAAGACCTGTCTCTTCTGGTCAGTGCAATGAATGGGTCTCTCATTCTCATCAAGCGATTTTAGTTTCTTGATTATAATGTCAGAAATACCATTTACAAACCCCAGGTTGCCTACATTTTCAAAATCAATCAATTGAAGATCAAATGAATCGATAAACTGTGTGACATTCATAGCATCCTTACAATCTTCGTTTAAAAAAACATTCAGGTTAAATGCTTTGTTGTGTGAGTTTACTGTGTTATTTGAATTATTGGTTATCCCATTTTTACAAACTTCTTGGAAGGTTTCTAACATTTTGTTATTTTGATCCAATAATAAGGTTTTGAATTCATCGTTTTGCTTAACTACTTCTAACATTACATTCATGACATTATTTTGACAATTATGATCTACAATATCTAAACATTCCAAATATTTACATTTTTTTTTATGAGCATAGTATGTAGATGAATGTTTGTATATTTTTCCACAATTACAATTGTATGTTTTATAGGGGGGTGTAGGATTTTGTAGGTTTTTATGTTTTGGTGTCAATAAATGTTTATTCCAGTTTGATTTTTTACAGCATACAAAATCACAATTATTGCAAACAAAATTTTCTGGCATTTTTGGCATTTTATTTTGCGGCATTTTTCCTATATAATTCCTATATAAAAAAATGCCTTAATATAACGAATAAAAAAAATAAAATTTTATCGTCACAAAACAAAAATTATTTTTTTTGTGTCCAGACGCTAATTTTTCATTATGGTCACAAATGAACGTTTTTCAAACACTGATTGTCCTTTTTCCGAAAATGGACATTTATAAATGTCCAAAAACGATTTTTCCAAAAAAGTCTTGAACAAAAAATCCGAGAAACTTATATAATAAATGGCCTAGCCTACTTAAAGACTTTTATCAATTAAAACCTCTTTTGTTATTTTTCGTATTATCTTATTTTCATTGTCAACATCTTCGTTGTTCAGTCCACCAAGTGATTCGATTCGTAATTTTTGATAACGGTCAGTGTGCTTTGAATCCCAGTTCATACAATCCGCTTATACTTGAATTATTGGTTATCCCATTTTTACAAACTTCTTGGAATGTTTCTAACATTTTGTTATTTTGATCCAATAATAAGGTTTTGAATTCATCGTTTTGCTTTATCAGTTGTAAGATAATATTAGAATCGTCAGTTTCGTTATCATGTGGTTTCATACATTTTTGCTTGTGCTTCCAATACCCTCCATGAGTTTTGAATGATTTGTTACATTTACAAATAAATTGATTGGCATTTTTCGGCATTAAATTTTCTTCCAAAATACTTCCATTTGACTGTTTTTGGTGTTTAGATGTCAAAACGTGTTTATTAAAATTTGACATTTTATAGCATTTAAAGTTACACGATTCGCAAATAAATATTTTGGCATTTTTCTGCATTATTTTTTCTTCCATTTTCTTCCTTAATACTTTGATATATTTTAATTTTTAGTAAATTGACTAATATAAAATTTTTTTTATCGTCACAAAGTGAAAATTATTTTTTTGGTCACCAGACGCTAATTTTTTATTATGGTCACAAATGAACGTTTTTCAAACACTGATTGTCATTTTCCGACAAATGGACATTTATACACCTTCGCACATTTAAAACGCCGATTATTTTATCTATTTGTAATTGTATTTGACATCTGTTGTGTCTAATATTTTTTCACCAAACAAGTAATTAAATGTATTCACGACGGACAAGTTATTTGATTCAATGTATGAACTCTCGTTCATTTTTATCAGCATCCGTAAAGGTAATGTCGTGAAGGATTGGACTTTTGAATATTTCAATCGTATCTGTTGTTTTTTAACATCATATTTCACTTGAAACCTGTAATATCCATTGACAATGTTTTCGCTACAAGTCGTCATACATAATGTCAATGAGTTTTCGGTTTCTTCCAATATCGCAACCTTTTCGTATGATGTCGTGTATAATGTATCACTAACCAAACCCGTTGTAATAGCAACTACTTCATCTTGTTCTACTATTTTGTTTTTTTTATGAACGACTGTTTTCAATTCCTCATCATCAATCTTATATGCGAACACATCAAGTCGTTTAATTTTATCAACAATGGATAAATATTGTTTTCTTTCAGCATCGCAAGTATATTTGCCTGAAAAATGATATTTCTTTTTGTCTAACAAAACATCTGTATCGTGAAGATTACTCAACGAAGAAAACGCACCATTGTTGTTTAGGACGAGCAAGTCAAATGCTAAACATATTGCCCCC
>TBL_comb47_HYPODRAFT_10002968_pt1 | contig 20484 bp, 20 predicted proteins | sample TroBogypolimnion_40_FD_10682 | JGI IMG/M metagenome (IMG submission 10682) | reverse complement strand
GGCGATGTTGTTGTTTCTAATGCAAGCTGCACTACAAATTGTTTAGCTCCATTGGTAAAGCCATTGCTAGAAAAAATTGGTATTGAGTCTGGCTTGATGACTACGATCCATGCATTTACAAATGATCAGGTTTTGACAGATGTTTATCACAAGGATATGCGTCGCGCGCGCTCTGCAGTGACCAGCATGATTCCAACAAAGACTGGTGCTGCAAAAGCGGTTGGTTTGGTCTTGCCAGCATTGGCAGGTCGTTTCGATGGTTTCGCAATGCGCGTGCCCGTGATCAATGTTTCAGTGGTTGACCTGACGTTTGCGGCTAGTCGCGCTACTAGCGTTGATGAGGTGAACACGATTCTGAAGGAAGCCAGTGAGGGTGAGCTCAAAGGTATTTTGGGGTTCAACACTCTGCCTTTGGTTTCGATCGACTTTAACCATGATCCACGCCCAAGCATTTATGATGCTTCCCAAACTCGGGTATCCGCAGATGGTAAGTTGGTCAAGGTTTTGGCTTGGTATGACAATGAATGGGGTTATTCAGTCCAAATGCTCAATGCAGCCGAAGCGTTAATGGCTGTAAAGTAATTAAAAGTCGTTAATTTCATTTAAGTGCTGTTAAAAAACTAAAAAGACCTCAATTTGAGGTCTTTTTTCACATCTATAGGTCTAAAAAGAGAGCAAAAGACCTTAAAAGTGGCCTATTTTTGCTTATTTCGGCAGTTTTTCTTCTGACAATGCCCATACATGGCTAAAGAGTGCTCTTGAAGCTTAAATCCGAGGTTTTTAGCAATATCGCGCTGTCTTTTCTCAATAGCCTCATCCACAAACTCTTCCACATGCCCGCAATCAAGGCAAACCAAGTGATCATGGTGGCGACCCTCATTAAGCTCATAAATAGCTCTGCTATCACCCTTACTCGACTCAAAGTGGCTGCGGAGCAAGAGCCCTGCTTGCTCAAACTGGGTTAGCACTCGATAAACGGTAGCCAGACCAATTTCTTGATCGTCTTTTGCAAGCGCCATAAAGACGTCTTCAGCGCTAAAGTGGGTTCCGCCATTTTGATGAAAAAAATCGAGGATTTTCATGCGTGGACCAGTGGCTTTGAGGCCAATGTCACGCAAATTTTCAGGAGTGGCGTTTTGGTTCGTATTCATGGCTTTGGGAGCTAAAATCAATGACTTAATGATACGGTCAGCCATGCAAAATTGCTTTGAATTTTTTAGTCGTTTTTTGAGCTCCCTTTTGAGGGGCTTTTTCACCCCCATTCGAGGAGGGCTGTTTGCGTTTGCCTTGATCGGCTTGCTAGGGCTTGCTGGTTGCTCTACTGCGGTTGACAACACTCAGCGCGCTTGGATGAATACCGTTTTTAGACCCTATGTTCCAGATATCGTTCAGGGCAACTTTATTTCAAGCGAGCAATATTCCAAATTGCAATTAGGCATGACTCGCGAACAAGTGCGTCAAATTTTAGGAACCCCATTGTTAGCAAGTTACTTTCATGCGAATCGCTGGGATTACGTTTTTGAATTTAAGCGTAACGGTCAACGTGTTGGCGCTGAGCGTCATGTCACCGTCTATTTTGACGGCGACAAATTGGTGAAGTTTGAAGGCGATGCCTTGCCAACAGAAATCGAGTTAGTTGCTGAGATAGATAACTACGCCAAGACAAAGCGCTCATTTTGGGATGCAGTCACTGGCTCAAACAAGCCGCCAGTGACGCCACCATTACAGCAACCCGAGGTTATGGTGCCAAGTAAAACCGATAACCTGTCAGCTGGAGCGCCAGTGCCAGCCTTGCCGGCTGCAAGCAAAGGCTCTTTCTGGGATTTCTTTAGTTTTTCAAAATCAGCAGATGGTCAAGTAGTGCAGCCTGAAACTTTGGGGCCAGGTGCTTTGAATGCTCCAGCAACTCCAGAAACAAAGCAGTAATTACCCCAAGCAACTTTTAATTTGAAGCGAAGAAATACATGATGAAGATTGCAATTGCAGGTGCAACTGGCCGTATGGGCAAGATGTTGATTGAGACCGTTCTCAATACATCAGATGCTCAGCTTATTGGCGCACTTGAACATTCAGCTTGCCCACAATTAGGTGAGGATGCTGGTGCATTCTTAGGTAAAAAAACTGGTGTACTTATTTCTGCTGATGTTGCTGCAGTATTGGCAAATGCTGAATATCTGATTGATTTCACAAGGCCTGAGGGCACAATGGCGCATTTGGCTGCAGCAGAAAAGACTGGCACCAAGATGATTATTGGTACAACCGGCCTAACGTCAGATCAAATTGCCAATCTCAAGAAGGCCTCAGCGAACTTGGCTATTGTATTTGCACCCAATATGAGTGTGGGCGTTAATGCCACATTTAAATTACTGGAGATTGCAGCCAAGATGCTCAATCAAGGTTACGACATTGAAATTATTGAGGCCCATCATCGTCATAAAGTTGATGCGCCGTCTGGAACTGCGCTGAAGATGGGTGAAGTGATTGCAGACGCTCTAGGTGAAAAGCTCGATGATGTTGCCGTCTACGCACGCGAGGGTCATACCGGAGAACGCAAAGAAGGATCCATTGGTTTTGCAACCATTCGTGGCGGCGACATTGTGGGTGATCACACCGTTTTATTTGCTGGTGATGGCGAGCGTATTGAAATTAGTCACAAGTCTTCAAGCCGTCAATCTTATGCCCAGGGGTCTTTGCGTGCCGCACGTTTCTTGCAGAAGCAAAGCTCAGGACTTTATGACATGCAAGACGTTCTTGGCTTGCGCAAATAATTCCGCTACTAAAAACTAAAATAGAAAAGAGTTGTATTGAATGAGTAAGGATTACGACTACCGCAGTATTGAAGCGGCAGCGCAAGCTGATTGGGAAGCTGCGCAAGTCTATCAAGTAGCCGAAAATGCTGTCGATGCTGACGGCAAGAAAAAACCAAAATATTATGCTTGCTCTATGTTGCCTTACCCGTCAGGTAAGCTGCATATGGGACATGTGCGCAACTACACCATCAATGATGTGATGACGCGTCAATTGCGCATGCAAGGCTATAACGTCCTGATGCCAATGGGTTGGGACGCTTTCGGTATGCCTGCAGAAAATGCGGCGATTCAGAATAAGGTGCCTCCAGCCAAATGGACCTACGACAACATTGCTTATATGAAAAAGCAAATGGCGGCGATGGGTTTGGCAATCGACTGGTCAAGAGAAGTGGCAACTTGTAGCCCTGATTACTACCGCTGGAACCAATGGCTCTTTTTAAGGATGCTGGAAAAAGGGATTGCCTATCGTAAGACTCAAGTAGTGAACTGGGATCCGATTGATCAAACTGTTTTAGCAAATGAACAAGTCATTGACGGTCGTGGTTGGCGCTCAGGCGCATTGGTTGAAAAGCGTGAGATCCCTGGTTACTACTTCAACATCACTGCATATGCGGAACAATTGCTTTCTGGTTTAGATGGCTTGGGTTGGCCAGAGCGTGTCAAAACCATGCAGCAGAATTGGATCGGCAAGAGTCGGGGTGTGCGTTTTGCCTTCAAGCATGAGATTGAAGATGCTCACGGTAACTTTATTCAAGATGGTTTGCTGTACGTTTTTACAACCCGTGCTGACACCATCATGGGCGTAACCTTCTGTGCAGTTGCGGCTGAACATCCTTTGGCTACTAAAGCTGCTGCCAATAATCCAGCCTTAGCTGCTTTTATTGAGAAGTGCAAAACTGGCAGCGTGATAGAAGCCGACTTAGCCACTCAAGAAAAAGAGGGCATGTTCACCGGCTTATATGTCACACATCCGCTCACTAAAGAGCCGGTACCGGTCTGGGTGGGCAACTATGTTCTGATGTCCTATGGTGATGGCGCAGTGATGGGCGTTCCCGCTCATGACGAGCGCGATTTTGCCTTTGCACTCAAATACGACTTACCGATTAAACAAGTCATTGCTTTTAAGGGCGAGTCGCCCATGTTTAACGCAACACGCTGGGAAGATTGGTACGCCCAAAAAGAGGACGTCATTTGCTTTAATAGCGATCAATACAACGGGCTTTCGCATGAAGAGGCTGTGAGTGCGGTTGCTAAAGATCTGGAGAAGATGGGTATTGGCCAAATCAAGACTACCTATCGTTTGCGTGACTGGGGTATTTCTCGTCAGCGTTATTGGGGTACGCCAATTCCGATTATTCATTGTGGCGATGAAGCAAATCCTGGTTGTGGCGCAGTTCCTGTACCGGAGGCAGACTTGCCAGTGGTATTGCCTGAAGACTGTGTACCAGATGGCAGCGGTAACCCTTTAAATAAACGGTCAGACTTTTTGAATGTGAAGTGTCCTAAGTGTGGCAAGCCTGCACGACGCGAGACTGACACGATGGATACCTTTGTAGATTCTTCTTGGTATTTCATGCGCTATACCGGTCCTGATGCGCAGACCATGGTGGATGGGCGTAATGAATATTGGATGCCAATGGATCAATACATTGGCGGTATTGAACATGCGATCCTGCATTTACTCTATGCGCGCTTTTGGACTAAAGTCATGCGTGATCTGAATTTGATTACGTTTGATGAGCCTTTCCAGAATCTCTTGACGCAAGGCATGGTACTCAATGAGACTTATTACTCTGAAGAGGCTTCAGGTAAAAAGACTTGGCTAAATCCTTTGGATGTTGAGTTAGATCTTGATGAAAAAGGTCGCCCTCAAGGTGCAAAGTTAAAAGGTGATAACTCTGGCACACCAGTCATCATCGGTGGTGTAGAGAAGATGTCCAAGAGTAAGAATAATGGCGTTGATCCGCAGGCTTTGATTGATCAATATGGCGCGGATACTGCACGTTTATTTGTGATGTTTGCAGCGCCACCTGAGCAACAATTAGAGTGGTCTGGTGCTGGTGTTGATGGGGCCTCTCGTTTCTTGCGTCGTGTATGGATGTACTCGAGTAGCCAAGCCAATACTATTCGTGATGCGCAGGATACTCTTCCCGGCAACTTAAATGATGCCGAGAAAGAACTGCGTCGCGAAGTCCATTCAATTTTGAAGCAGGCAAATTTTGACTATCAACGTCGTCAATACAACACGGTTGTATCTGCTGCAATGAAGATGCTCAATGTGCTTGAGCCCATTAAATTAGAGCAAGGCGCTTCAATTAGTGCGCCAGTTCTCCGTGAATGTCTCAGTATCTTGTTGCGTGTCCTTTATCCAGTTGTGCCACATTTGACCCATGTGCTCTGGAAGGATTTAGGATATGCCAAGAATTTCGGGCCTATTCTAGATGTCCCATGGCCTGCTGTAGATGAGGCCGCCCTCATTCAAACCGAGATTACTTTGATGTTGCAAATTAATGGCAAATTACGGGGCGATATTAAGGTTCCAGCAGAAGCCAGTAAGGAAGAAATTGAGGCCTTGGCTTTGCAGAGTGAGCCTGCAGTAAAAGCCCTTAACGGCGGAGTTCCTAAAAAAGTCATCGTTGTACCTGGTCGTTTAGTCAATATCGTTGCATAGTGATAGAGAGTCTGAGGATATGAGCGCCAACCTATTTCGACGTGCCGTGCTTGGCTTCATTGTCACTGCGCCACTGAGTGGTTTGCTTGCTTGCGGCTATCGCCTCCGCGGTATGGTGGATTTGCCCTTCAAAGCAATCGCTATTACTGGCAATCCATCACCTCCCTTGCGCGCTGATATTCAGACATCGATTTTGCAGGGCACAGATGTAAAGGTTGCAATCAGTCCCAAAGATGCTGATTTAATTTTAGAGATCACAAACGACATTAATGGGCGAGAGATCTTGGCCTACAACTCAGCTGGTCAAGTATCTGCATATCGCCTCAATATTCGTGTAGGTTTTAGAGCCTACGACACCTCTGGCGCAGAAATTATTCCCGATAGCGAAATTTATATGACTCGAGATATGGACTTCTCGAACACAACTGTTTTAGCAACCGATGTTCAGCAGCAACAATTCTTGTCATTGATGCGCAAAGACTTGGCGGTTCAGATTTTGCGCCGCGTTGCCGCTGCTGCAAAAGCACCACGAAGTAGATCTTTTTAAAAAAGAGATAAAGACTCGCATGGTCAAAGTTGATGCCTTGCAAGTGCACCTCAAATCCTTGAGTGCAGGGGGTGGGATGCTGCCCCTTTACGTTTTTAGTGGTGACGAACCCCTTCTCATGATGGAGGCGATGGACCAATTGCGCCTCGCCGCCAAGAAATTAGGCTTTACTGAGCGCGAGGTAATGCTACAAGAACGGGGATTTGATTGGAGTGCGCTCATGAGTGCTGGCCAAACTATGTCTTTGTTCGGTGATAAGCGTTGGGTAGAGTTGCGTATTCCGACGGGCAAACCTGGTCGCGATGGCGCTGACGCCTTAAAGCAATTTGCCGCTCAAATAGAGTCGCAGCCCAATGGTCCTGAAGGTCCTGATACGGTGGTCTGTATTGTATTGCCAAGGTTAGATGGTAAGACTAAGACTTCAGCTTGGTTTAGCGCGCTAGATGATGCTGGTATGGCAGTGCAGATTGATTCTTTAGATCGTAGCCATTTGCCGAGATGGATTGCAGGTCGACTCAAGCTGCAAAACCAAGAAGTTGAGGGTGGCCCTGAAGGCCAGCGCGCTTTGGAGTTTATTGCTGATCAAGTTGAGGGGAACCTCATTGCTGCACATCAAGAGATTTTGAAGTTGGGGCTTCTTTATCCCACAGGTGTATTAACTGAAGAGCAGATTCGCTCTTCCATTCTGAAGGTAGCGCGTTATAACGTTTTTGAATTAACCGAGGCAATGTTGGCAGGCGATTTACCTCGCTTAAACCGCATGCTAGATGGTTTAAAAGGTGAGGGTGAGCCATTGGTGCTCATTCTATGGAGCGTGACGGAAGAGCTTAGGCTACTATCTAAACTAAAGGTGGCTAGTGATGCTGGTGAATCTGTACAGCAGCTGATGCGGGCGAATCGTATCTGGGGCAACAAAGAGCGTTTGTACCCAACAGCCCTGAGGCGGATTCAGCCGCTGAAGTTGCGCAGAGCTATGCAGGTTGCTGCAGGACTCGATCGTCAGGTGAAAGGTCTCTCTGCCGCAGAATTGCCAGCTGACCCATGGGATGGTTTACGTTTGCTTGGAAATTTACTGCGCTAAGAGCAGAATTAATACATAGAGAACAATGTAAATGAGTAAAGAGATTCAAGACATGATGCAGGATATAGGTAAGCGAGCACGAAGTGCATCGCGTGCTATAGCTCGTGCATCGGGTGAGCAAAAGAACCATGCATTACTGCACATTGCAAAGTTAGTTCGTCAAAAAGCGGATGAGATTCAAAAGGTCAATCTGGTTGATGTAGAACGCGCAAAAGAAAAGGGCCAAGATGCTGCCTTTATCGATCGCCTAACTATGACAACTAAGACCATTGAAACGATGGCATTGGGTCTGGAGCAAATTGTTTCTCTTGAGGACCCAATCGGAAAAATGACTGCTCTAAAAAAACAGGCCTCTGGTATTGAGCTTGGTCAGATGCGCGTGCCACTAGGCGTGATTGGCATCATTTATGAGTCACGCCCTAATGTGACAATTGATGCAGCAGCATTGTGCTTAAAGTCAGGTAATGCGGTGATATTACGCGGTGGATCTGAGGCGATTGATTCGAATACCTTGTTGGCTCAAATTATCCAAGAGGGTCTTGCAGCGGCGGGTCTGCCTAAGGATGCTGTGCAGGTGGTGACCACTACTGATCGTAGTGCTGTCGGTGAAATGATTACCATGACGCAATTTATTGATGTGATCGTTCCTCGTGGCGGTAAGAGCCTCATTGCTCGTCTCATGGCCGAAGCGCGCGTCCCAATGATTAAGCATTTGGATGGTATTTGCCATACCTATATTGATGCAGATGCTGATGTAGCAATGGCAGTGAAAGTATGCGATAACGCGAAGACCCAGCGCTACGCGCCTTGTAATGCTATGGAAACGCTACTAGTGAACAAAAGCATTGCGCCTAAGGTTTTGCCTGAGCTTTGCAAAATTTATCAAGATAAAGGAGTTGAGTTGCGTGTAGATGCTTTGACCCGCTCAACTCTTGAAGCTAGTGGCTTCAATCACTTGGTTGATGCCACAGAAGAAGATTGGCAAACGGAATACTTGGCTCCAATTTTGTCTATCAAGACAGTCGCAGATATTGATGAGGCTATGAATCATATTGAGCGCTATGGCAGTAAGCATACTGATGCCATCATTACTAATAACCAAGCCCAAGCAGATCGTTTTTTGCGTGAAGTCGATAGCGCTAGCGTCATGGTCAATGCTAGTACGCGCTTTGCGGATGGCTTTGAATATGGCCTTGGAGCAGAAATTGGTATTTCGAACGATAAGCTTCATGCCCGCGGTCCGGTTGGCTTGGACGGCTTAACTTCCCTGAAATATATCGTCATGGGTCATGGCGAAATTCGTGGTTAATCCACGGCAAAAATTAAAAGTAAATACACCATGATGAATGCCTACCTTTGGGTAAAAACCTTACATATTGTGCTGATCACCTCTTGGTTTGCTGGGTTATTTTATCTCCCAAGAATTTATGTGAACTTAGCTGATGAGAAAAATCCTGAGGCCTATGCTCGCCTTTTGGGAATGTCAGATCGGCTCTTTCGGTTTATGACCATATTAGCTATACCTGCCGTTTTGTTGGGTTTAATACTTTGGCTTCTTTTCGGTATTGGTGCTGGTGATGCATGGATGCACGCTAAATTATTTTTTGTCATTCTAGTCATTGGCTATCACCATGCTTGCTGGAGCTTACTAAAGAAGTTTCGTGCTGGCGTGAACAATAAGTCTGGCGTATGGTATCGCTGGTTTAACGAAGTTCCTGTTATTTTGTTGTTAGTGATTGTGGCCTTGGTTATTTTTAAACCATAAATACCCCTTAGCTATTCTGAATTTCCTGATTTCCCTTTTTATATAAGACTGTTAGCCCCATGAGATTTTTTGTTGTTTGCCCAGGCGGTTTAGAAGTGCCGCTCGCACAGGAGCTCGCAGAAATTGCTCAGCGCCCAGATTCCAAAGCATTGGGCACCTGGGTTATTGACCCAACCCCAACCAGCCCTACTGGTGGTATTGGACTTGCGGGTCCGCTTTCTGCTGCTATGGCATTAAATCTTCATTCCCGAATTGCTAGCCGTGTTCTATTGCAAATGGCCCAAGCGCCCTATAGACAGGAAGACGATCTTTATAAGCTGGCTAGTGGTTTAGCTTGGGAAGATTGGTTTACTTCGAAGCAAACTCTACGCGTAGATGTGACGGCACATCGTTCGCCATTAAAGAGTTTAAATTTTGCAACGCTTAAAATTAAAGATGCGATTGTTGATCGTTTACGTGATGTCACAGGAGATCGCCCAAGTATTGATACAGCTTTTCCGGATATTCGGGTTCAGGCACATTTAACAGCAACTCAAGTAACGATTTATTTAGATACCTCTGGTGAAGCTCTCTTTAAAAGAGGCTGGCGAGATGAAAAGGGTGATGCCCCCTTAAAAGAAAATTTAGCAGCAGGGATTTTGTCGATTACCGGCTGGAAGCCTGGGCAGACTTTGTTTGACCCGATGTGCGGTAGTGGCACCTTCTTGATTGAAGCGGCCCAAATAGCCTTAGCAATTCCACCTGGGGGAATTCGTGCGGGGATGTATGGTGATGATGCTAAACCCAGCAGACTGGCTTATCGCCCATTGATTACCTCGGCTCATGGTTTTGGTTTTCAGAGATTAAAGCCATTTAATGAGGCGGCAGAACAAAAACGTTGGGCTGGCTTGAAGGAGTCCTGCCTTAATGAAATTTTAGAAAGACGCAAGCAATATCCGAATGCGCAATCTTTGGGTATTAGCGGTAGTGATATTAATGAGAAGTTGGTTTCGATGTTCAGAGGAAACTGGCAAAGAGCACAGTTGCCTGACCAACCCGTTGTGCGCCAAATCGATGCTATGGCTAGCAAGCCTCCAGTAAGTAGCCAAGGAGGGGTCATGTTATTAAACCCTCCTTATGGAGAGCGTTTGGTTATCAAAGGCGGTAGAGGTCAGGAAAAAGGAGTGCGCGATGCTGATTATGAAACCGAGGAACCTGAAAATCGTTTTGAGTTGAATCTAGAAACTGGGCGTCAAAGCGCTAAGCGCTCAAGTCGTGAATCTCTTAAAAAACTTCAGGCTCAAGAAGAGCAAGATCCTAAGTTTGTTGAGTTCTTGCGTCAGTTTGGACAACATCTTAAGGATGCATTTGGCGGCTGGAATATCTTTGTATTGACTGCCGACATGGCTCTGCCAGGACAGTTACGTATTAAAGAGTCCAAGCGTACACCTCTATTTAACGGNCCGCTCGAATGTCGTCTATTTAANTTTGAGATGCATCAGAAGCGCCCAGCCTCAAAAGAGCAAGATGAAGATTTAAANGATTGATGGGCTTTAAAATAGAGTCATAAATCGNAGTAACAGAATATTACGGAGAGTAGATCAATGGAATTTAAAACCTANATGTGCCTGATTTGTGGCTGGGTCTATGACGAAGCTGCTGGTTTACCTGATGAAGGTATCGCACCCGGAACGCTCTGGAAAGATGTGCCGATGAATTGGACATGCCCAGAGTGNGGTGCTCGCAAAGAAGATTTTGAAATGATGGCGATTTAATAGCCCAGCAGTATTGAGTNGTAATTCGAAATAGATAAAAANTTGAGGTAAATGTGAGTCAAAACGAGGTTTTATTTGAGCGGGCACAAAAGACGATNCCGGGCGGAGTGAATTCACCGGTACGTGCATTTCGTCAGGTCGGTGGAACGCCTCGTTTTGTGACTAAAGCCAAAGGACCTTATTTTTGGGATGCTGACAATAAACGATATATCGATTTAATTATGTCTTGGGGTCCCATGATTGCAGGCCATGCAAACCCAGAGGTTGTTGAGGCAGTTCAAAAGGCTGCTGAAACCAGCTTTAGTTACGGCGCTCCAACCGAGGGTGAGATTGAGTTGGCTGAGCGGATTTGTGCTTTGATGCCAAGCGTTGAACAAGTCCGTATGGTCTCAAGTGGTACTGAGGCGACGATGAGTGCTTTGCGTTTAGCTCGTGGCTACACCGGTCGCGATCTTATTATTAAATTTGAAGGTTGCTATCACGGACATGCTGACAGCTTATTAGTTAAAGCAGGTTCGGGCTTATTAACTTTTGCGGATTCTACTCAGAATGCGCCATCTTCAGGTGGTGTGCCCCAGGATTTGGTCAAGCACACATTGGTGCTGCCATATAACGATGTTGAGGCAATTGCAGAGGTATTTAAAAAACAGGGCGACCAAATTGCAGCAGTCATCATAGAGCCTATTGCCGGCAATATGAATTTGATTCAGCCTTCAAAAGAATTTTTGAGCACCATTCGCAATCTGACAAGCCAGTATGGTAGCGTCTTAATCTATGATGAAGTCATGACCGGTTTTAGAGTTGCGCTTGGCGGAGCTCAATCGTTGCAAGGTATCGTTCCTGATTTAACTTGTCTTGGAAAGGTCATGGGCGGCGGCATGCCGATGGCAGCCTTCGGCGGCAAAAAAGAAATCATGTCTAAGTTAGCCCCTTTGGGTAATGTTTATCAGGCGGGCACCTTGTCAGGCAATCCAGTTGCTGTGGCTGCCGGCTTGAAGACTCTAGAAATTATCTCAAGAGAAGGTTTCTATGAGTGCCTCACTGGTCAAACACAAAAACTCATGGCAGGCTTAAAACAAGCTGCAGATAAAGCCAATGTGCCATTTGCAGTCGATAGTGTCGGTGGCATGTTTGGATTCTATTTTGCCAATACAGTCCCAAGCTCATATGAGGCTGTGACTAAAACGGATATTGAAGCTTTTAAGAAGTTTTTTCACTCAATGCTAGATGAAGGTGTATACCTTGCGCCATCAGCATATGAGGCAGGCTTCACATCCATTGCGCATGACAATGATGTACTTAATGAAATCATTTCTGCTGCAGAAAAGTCATTTCAGAAACTGAAATAAAAGCGCTATTAGCTACATCCTCAAGGGATGGTCATAACCATCCACCTGAATAATCTCAGACTTTTTCATATCTTTGCTGGTGTCGGAGATTTGCATAGCAGTGAGCTTTCCACCCCACACGCAGCCAGTATCTAGACCAACAACATTATGCTGACGCAATAGTCCTAGGGTTGACCAGTGACCAAAGTAAACGACAGTATCTTGCGTTTTTCGCTTAGGTACCTTGAACCAAGGGACGTAACCCTTGGGACCATCCTCTAAACCTTCTTTGCTTTCAAATTCCATTTGACCACCGGGCGTACAAAAGCGCATTCTGGTTAAAGCGTTAGTGATGACTCTTAAGCGCTCATAACCTTTCAGGGAGTTGCTCCACTTATTCGGCATATTGCCATACATATTTCCCAGAAACTCTTTATAAGATTTGTTGCGTAGGGCCTTCTCAACCTCCTGCGCACACTCTATTGTTTGCTGTAAATCCCATTGTGGAAGAACGCCAGCATGTACAGTCAATACATTGCCATTGCTAAGAGCCAGCGGACGTTTGCGCAGCCAATCGATGAGCTCTCTACGGTCTGAGGCCTTCAGAATGGGCTCTACTGTATCTAAACCCTTAGTCTTGCGAATACCAGCGTCAATTGCCAGAAGATGCAGATCATGATTACCCAGAATACATTCTGCACGACCAGATTCTTGAAGGCTTTTTAGCTGGCGCAATGCTCCCAGTGAGTCCGGGCCGCGATTGACTAAATCTCCCAAAAAAATCATTTTTGATTGCTTGGGTAGCTCTTAACGAGGGCTTTGAGTGAGGGCGCACATCCTTGAATGTCACCAACAGCGTAGATCTTGCTCATACTCTATCTTAAAACGGATTGATGTTGGGTGCGCTGTGCCTAGCTCACTTTTTTCACAACGCTATAACGTACCAAAGTCTTTTTGCGAGCTTCATCGTGATCGACCACGGGCAGTGGGTAGTCACGTCCCAAGACAAGGCCAGCGGCTTCCAGTTCAATATGACCAGCTTTCCAGGGTGCGTGAATTGACTTCTTGGAGAGCTTTTCTAATTGCGGTAAATAGCGACGAATGAATTTACCCTCAGCATCAAATTTTTCTGATTGGGTAATCGGATTGAAGATGCGGAAGTAAGGCTGGGCATCGCAGCCTGAAGAGGATGCCCACTGCCAGCCACCATTATTGGATGACAGTTCAAAATCATTGAGGTGCTCGGCAAAGTAGGCCTCACCCCAGCGCCAATCGATTCCCAGATCTTTGGTCAGAAAGCTTGCCACTACCATACGTAGACGGTTATGCATATAACCACTTTGATTTAGTTGATGCATAGCTGCATCTACCAATGGGTAACCTGTCTTGCCTTCACACCAGGCTGTAAATAGTTTTTTAGCCAGGGCGCCACTTTCCCAGGCGATATTGTCGTAGTCCGGTTTAAATGAAGCGCCGCTAGCCAAGCGTGGATGGTTAGACAGAATCATGAAATAAAAATCTCGCCAAATCAGCTCGCTTAACCAAATAGTGGCACCCATACTCCCTGCAAGCATGCGACGGTGAGCTTCACGCACTAAACCCCGAATGGAGAGCATGCCAAAGCGAAGATGGGTTGAGAGATAGCTCACCCCCTTGATTGCTGGAAAGTCCCTACCGATTTGGTATTGGTCAATACGTGAGAGAAAGTCTTCCAAAAACGCTTGCCCGCCTTCAGACCCAGGAGGAAGGTAGGTTTCAATACCCGTAGGGCAAAAGCCCATAGACTCTAGCGAGGGCAATGGCAAATCTAACTTTTTGGGAATGGGGGCAAATTGTCCTGGCTTAGGTTTGCATTCATAAGCGGCGAGATCTTTTTCTTGTAGCGTCTTGAGCCAGTTATTTTTGTAGGGAGTGAAAATAGAAAAGACAGTATTTGAATTAGTGAGAATTTCTTTCTTCTCAAAAATGACTTGGTCTTTATAGCTTTCAAACTGAATATCTAACTTTTCTAATGAAGTCTTGACTAGCTCGTCTCTGGCAATTGCGGAGGGCTCGTAGTCATGATTGGTAAAACTGTTTCAACACTTAGCTCTTTGGCGATTTGAGGNATGCACTCAGTCGGCTTGCCGAAGCGAACAATTAGTCCACCGCCAAGTAATTGGAGCTCATCATCAATTTGCTTTAGTCCTTGCCAGATGAAATCCACTCGACGGTCATGTTTCAAGCCTTTTGCATCGAGTTCACCCTGAATCAAGGGTTTGAGAATGTCAGTATCAAAGATAAAAGTAAGCCAGACTTGCTTACTTTCTTTTAGCGCGTGGTGAAGTGCTGCATTGTCATACAGGCGGAGGTCTCGGCGGAGCCAAACAAGAGCTTTTTCCATAGCCCCTATATTAGGGCTAATTGGGAGAATTTGTTGAGGGAGACCCTACCCAAAAGGGTTAAGATCGTAATTCATTATGGATACGATCTTTTTTATTCTGTCGAAGGTAGTGCAGTTCTGCATAGAACCGTTGAATTGGGTGATTGTTTTTGTTCTTCTGAGCTTAGTGTTCCTTTCCCTCAGAAAATCGCATTTGTGCAAACGCTTTCTACTGCTTGCTTTACTTGATCTGCTAATCGTGGGATGGCTGCCCACATCTGAATTAGGTTTAAGGGCACTAGAGGATGCAATTCCAAAAACGTCATTAGAAAATTTCTCTGAAAACGATTTTGGCGGAATCATCATCTTGGGCGGTGCTATTGAGGGTGGTCAAATAGCCATGGATCGTGGCGAAATTTCCATTTACTCATCCGCTGAAAGGGTAACCAAGGCTTTTGAGCTCATTCGAAAGTATCCCAACCTCCCTTTTATCTTTAGCGGCTACTCCGGTCGCATTAATCCCAAGGGATTATCTGAGGCTGATGCATTCAAGCAATTGATTGCCGAGCAGGGATTGAGTGAAAAAATGGCTCATTACGAGAATCAGTCCCGCAATACCTATGAAAACGTTCTCTTTATGAAGCCGATGATTGAGAAATTTGGCTTAAAAAATGAGAGTGGGGTACTAAAGCCCTGGCTACTGATTACCTCTGCTAGTCATATGTATCGATCAGTCAAGATAGTTGAAAAACAAGGCATTGTTGTTATTCCAGTTCCCGTGGATTATCAAACGGCTCATCGNCTTAGTTGGATTTCATTTGACTTGGAGGACGGTATTCAAAACTGGAATAAATTGCTTCATGAAGTAATTGGTATTTNTGTCTATTGGATTACCGGAAAAATCTAGATATTCGGTAAAATAAGTCCATATGACTACGGCCAACAAAGCCTCCCACGATTCAGACCCAGCGTCTTTGATCTCCTATTCAGCCGATCACCTAGCAAATCAATTTCTTATCGCNATGCCTGGCATGGTAGATCCTAATTTTTCAAATTCTGTTATTTACNTGTTTGAGCACAATGAACGNGGTGCNATGGGNCTNGTGGTGAATAANCCTACCGAAGTCAATTTGGCAAATTTGTTTGACAAGATTGAACTCAAGNTNGAGATTGCNCCCTTACTAGAGCAGCCTGTCTATTTTGGGGGGCCNGTTCAGATCGAGCGCGGCTTTGTGCTTCATGAATCTAATCCTCATCTTTCTTATAGTTCCTCCTTAATTATTCCCGGAGGTCTTACTATGACTACCTCTAAAGATGTCCTTGAGGCGGTAGCTATTGGCAATGGCCCTAGAAAATTTTTGATGACTCTGGGTTATGCTGGTTGGGGTGCCGGCCAACTTGAGGAAGAGATTACTTTAAATGGTTGGATGAATGTGCCTTTGTCGCGCGATCAAATGATGGAGATTATTTTCAATACACCATCAAGTCAGCGTTATGAAAAGACCATGAGCCACCTCGGCTTTGATTTGTCGCATCTCTCTGGTGAAACAGGGCATGCCTGATATGACTGCAATCACGGTTATGGCTTTTGATTATGGAACACGTCGCGTTGGTGTCGCGGTGGGGAATTCAGTAACCAAAGCAGGGCAAGCATTAAAAACTATTTCTGCGCCCAATATAGATGTACTTTTTCAGGAAATTCAGGCACTTATAAAAGAGTGGCAGCCTCAACAATTAATTGTGGGACGCCCAGTTCACCCTGATGGGGTTGAGCATGAAATGACTATTAAAGCGACCCGTTTTGGTAATCAATTGCATGGAAGGCTCAATTTGCCAGTTACTTGGGTTGATGAGCGCTATACCTCTGCTATTTTGGAGGGCGACTCCAAGATGCGGGACAATCTAGATGCACATTCTGCAGCTTTGATTTTGGAGCAGTATTTTGCAGAACGACCACTGGCTTAAGTTGATTGGAATATGGAATCACTGGTAAACGAATGAACGCTGAACTCTTATACGGAAAATTACTTGAGGCCTTGCGCAAAAGAGCGCAGGCAGGCTCTTTTGAACTTGCTGGTTTAGCAATGGGCGGCGCTTGGATTGCAGAGCGCTTGGCCAAAGATTTAGATTTACCTCACTATGGCGTGATTAATGTTGCTTTTCATCGTGACGACTATGCTGAAAAAGGCATGACTGCTTTACGCACTGCAAGCACCATGACTACCAATCTGCCTTACGAAGTTAATGGCGCCAACATTATTTTGATTGATGATGTCTTACTAACTGGTAGAACAGTGCGAGCGGCTTTGAATGAGTTGTTTGATTTTGGTCGTCCTGCGCAGGTCGAGTTGATGGTCCTTGCAGATCGCGGTAATCGGGAGCTTCCAGTTTGCGCAAACTTTGTTGGCGAACAAGTTCAGGTGCCTGAAAATCAAATCCTAGTTTTAGAAAAAGATGTAGAAAATAAATTCAGTTTTCAGCTTGAGGAGCGTGAATAATGGGTTCTGGGGCTCACTTAGTGAATCAATTTAATGCCGCTGGAGAGTTGACCCACCTCTTAACCTTAGAGGGCCTGCCTAAAGAGCAGATACTGCATATTCTCGATACCGCTCAACAGTTTGTGAGTGTGACGGACCCCTCTAGAGAGGTAAAGAAAGTGCCTCTATTGCGTGGTAAGAGTGTATTTAACCTCTTCTTTGAAAATTCTACGCGTACCAGAACGACTTTTGAGATTGCTGCCAAACGTTTATCGGCCGATGTCATTAACTTAGATATCTCGACCTCTTCCACCGCAAAGGGTGAAAGTCTTCTCGACACTATCGATAACTTGGTCGCGATGCAGGCGGATATTTTTGTAGTGCGTCATAGCGTCTCAAGGGCGCCAATCGAAATTGCTAATCATGTACCAGCCCATGTACACGTTGTGAATGCCGGTGATGGCAGTCATCAACATCCAACACAAGGTTTGTTGGATATGTATACGATGAGGCACTTTAAGCAGAACTTCAAGGGCTTAAAGGTGGCGATTGTTGGGGACATTGTGCATAGTCGGGTGGCTAAATCGAATATTCATGCGTTGACTACCTTGGGCTGTGAAGACATTCGTGCAATTGGTCCAGAGAGCTTATTGCCGAGCGATCTCGATATGTTGGGCGTGAAAGTCTTCCACAGCATGGAAGAGGGATTAAAGGATGTCGATGTGGTGATGACCTTGCGCATTCAAAAAGAGCGTATGGAAGCTGGTCAAGTCCCCGAAGGGGATTTATTCTTTAAGCAATATGGTTTAACGCCTTCACGCCTAGCAATCGCTAAATCCGATGCAATCGTGATGCACCCGGGCCCAATGAATCGTGGTGTTGAAATTGACTCTATAGTGGCAGACGGTCCTCAATCCGTAATTCTGAATCAGGTCACTTTTGGCATTGCGGTGCGTATGGCGGTAATGTCAATCGTGGCGGGCAATTAAAGCTTTTATTGCAGTCTCAATTTGTTGATCAAAATAGACATGGCTGTCTAATATCAGCTCGTCTTGTGCTGCAGCGCTAGAGTGCTCGAGATTGTTGCTAATAATCACATTGAACTTGCATAGCTCAGATAGGCCAAACATCTGAGCCCAGGAATTATTTCTATATGGGTTGATTTCTAAAACTTGCACATTGTCATCTAGAAATAATAGATTGAAAACTCCTGCACCCACCATATAGGTAAAGGTACCTGCGCTTGCTAGCGTATGAAGATAGTCTTTGAAGCTAAGCTTTGATAAAAAGACTTGGTCAATAAAGTTTTCTTTTAAAAACGCCTGATCAATATTCAGCAGGTTTTTACGGCTAAGTTCATTCCTGCCATAGATTAAATTTTTGGTTCGGAACTCAGATATACCATGTCTTGCAAAGCAAATTGCTTTAATTTCACGGCAAATTTCGCGATAGTCGGGGTATATTTTTAAATCCCTACCTTCAGGCGTCACAATCAAGTTCGAGAATATATACGCCGTGTCGTAATCCAAAAAGACAAGATCTTTGGGGGGAATCAGGGACTCTAAAAATTCTCTTTGGAATGAATTCTCTTTAATTGAAACACATACCCTTTTTTTATTTTTTCTCCACTCAACATAAAAAGGAAAGAAAATATCATGAAAAAAATGGGCAATGTTATCTGTATGAATCAGTAATAAATAAAATTCTTCGCCTTCTAGATTTTTTGTAACTAAATTAATTGGCAATAAAGACCGGCGCTTGAAAAACCGAATGCGATCATTTTTTACTAAAATCTTTTTCTTGGTATAAAGCTGCTCTTTATAAAGAATGAAGTCAGCGCTTCCTGCTAGTGAAAATAGTAATTTCTGGAAGAAGTCTTTAATTTTGTACATGCATTTTTAATATTCGATGTGTAAGAGGAAGCCTACTATAATTCTAGACACTATCGTGATTTTAAGTGGTGATTTGAGGGTGCCGATTGAAGGTTAAATCTATTGCGCAACAGAAAAACTGGCTTCTTCTATCCCATGCTTTCAATATGGACGGTAGGGCGGCTAGCTTGACTATTACCGATAAGATTCCCTATTTCTTGAAAGCTGGCGTTCAGCCAATCGTTTTTAGCGCTATTACCGGTATAAAAGATGATCGTTTTCCACATAAGCAATTTTTAGCGTGGGGACCGGCAGCATTTCGATTTGATTTTCGGCACTGGGTCGCAAATCAATATGGGCGCGGTGTCCTTTATAAGCTTCTGACCAGAACTGTTTCCATTCTTTTGGCTCCGCTGATTGCCATTGAGAAACTTATTCTTGGTTATTCAAGTCAATGGTCTTGGGCTCTTCCGGCTTTTGTACGTGGCTATATTTTAATTAAAAAGGGTAAGGTTGATGTTATTTACTCTATTGGAAGTGCGTGGTCGGCTCATTTAGCTGGGGTGTGGCTAAAGCGTGCAACTGGGCTGCCGTTAATATCTGAGGTGCACGATCCTCTAGTTATTCGTAAGAATCCTAATGATCAAGGCTTTGAGAAGCCCAAGAATCGTGATGCTCGCTTTCGCCACTATTTAGAGGGGCAGCTCTGCAAGCACTCAGACTATGTATGGTGGTTTACGGAAGGCGCCCTTCATTATGCAAAAGTAAGAAATCCAAATCTAAATACCGTCAATAATGCGGTTGGTTTTGTAATCATGCCTGGTGCCAATCCTCCGGGTGAGATGCAGGGTGAGCCCCAACATCGGTATGGAGACTACTTAAATTTATGCCATTTTGGCTCTTTAGCGAATGATCGATCGCTCTCCATTGTTCTGAATGCGGCTGTTAAGCTTTTTGAAAAATACCCAGAGGCTAGAAAATATCTTCGCGTGCATGCTTATGGTGCCCCCTTGGATTCTCTATCTCATGAGGCTATTAGTCGTTATGACTTTTCTGATGTCCTGATTGCACATGGTCGACTAGAGAAAGATCCCCTTACTGGAAAGTCAGGACGTGAGCGCGTCGCAGAAAAAATGCAAGCAGCAGACGTGTTAATTTTGCTCCATGGAAATGATGAGTGGTGTGCAGAATACATCCCATCAAAATTCTATGATTACTTATGGTCTGGTAGGCCTATTTGGGGTATCACCCATCGCAATCCGCAACTGGACCAAATGCTTTTAGATCGTAAATCGTACTTAAGTGCTGATGGTGATGAAGTAGGCATTGCCATGGCCCTTGAAAAAATTTGGTTAGACTGGCAGCAAAAGCAACTTCTACAGCCAATTTGGCAGCCAATTGGAGTTGATCAGGCGGTTAGCAGTATTCTTTTCCATATTACTCAATAAAAGGCTGTATCTTGAAAGACATCGTTCTTTACTGCAAATCCTATCGCAAAGATTTTCTGCGCTTAAAGCGGCTATTGCAGTCCGTATCAAAATTCAACGTTGACCAAATTCCATTTTATATTTCAACTCCTAATGCAGATCGGGAATTGCTCATTGAGTTGATTGGTAGAGAAGGCTATCACTGGGTAGCAGATGAGTCGGTTATTCAAGCCAATTTGAATCTAAAAAAAGGTATTGAAGAAAATAAGTCTGGCAGTCTTACCCAGCAAATTATTAAATCTGAATTTTGGCGCCTAGGTTTGTGCGAAAACTATGTTTGCTTAGATTCAGACTGTATTTTTATTAAAGATTTTTTCAAGGCTGATTTTTT
>TBL_comb47_HYPODRAFT_10002966_pt1 | contig 20496 bp, 16 predicted proteins | sample TroBogypolimnion_40_FD_10682 | JGI IMG/M metagenome (IMG submission 10682) | reverse complement strand
TTCGAATTGCCGGTTTATGGAATAATCAGCGCTTTGCATATTGCAAAAATTTTAAAAATGTGTATTTTGATTAATATGATATATTTTACTTAATAGAAAATATAAATTTTGTGTGTTTTTGCACTGAATAAGCAGAAAGGAATTAAGAGATGAGCAGCACGATGAGATTTCGTCAGGTGCATTTGGATTTTCATACTTCGGAGGATATTCCGGAGATCGGTAAAAAATTTGATAAGCGGCATTGGCAGCAGACACTGAAAGAAGCGGCGGTTGATTCGATCACCTGTTTTTCATTATGTCATCACGGCTGGAGTTATCATCCGACTAAGGTTGGAATGATGCATCCGCATCTGGATTTTGACCTGTTGCGGGCGCAGATTGACGCATCGCATGAAATCGGCGTAAATGTGCCGGTTTATCTTACGGCCGGGATCAATAATGTCGCGTCCGCGCTCAATCCGGCCTGGCGCGAAATTTCCTTTGAAGGCAAATATGCCGGATGGACGACGAATCCGCTGACCCCCGGTTTCCATAAACTCTGTTTCAATACACCGTATCTGGATCACCTTTGCCGCCTGATTGAAGAAGCGGTTGTACTGTATCCGGACGGCGACGGCATTTTTCTGGACATCATTTCCCAGGGACAGTGCTGTTGTCCGGCCTGCATGAAAGGGATGCTGGCCGAAGGTTACGATCCGTCCAAAGAAGCTGACCGGGCGGCGTATTCGCTGAAAGTGCTGGAAAAGTATTATCAGCGCACGACTGAGGCGGCGAGAAGCAAAGACCCGGCGATGCGGATTCTGCACAACAGCGGCCACATCGGGCCGGCCTGGTTGAACCGGCTTAAGTACTTCAGTCATCTTGAACTTGAATCGCTGCCGACCGGCGGCTGGGGTTATGACCATTTCCCGCAGACGGCGGCATTCGCCAGAAAGACCGGTTTGGAATTCCTGGGTATGACCGGCAAGTTCCATATCAGTTGGGGCGAATTCGGCGGCTGCAAGCACCCCGACGCATTGCGTTATGAATGTGCGGCCATGCTGGCATTCGGCGCTAAATGCAGTATCGGCGATCAACTGCATCCCTGCGGCAAACTTGACGAAAGCACTTACCATATTATCGGCAGCGCTTACCGCGAAGTCGCGCGGAAAGAACCCTGGTGCCGGGATGCGGTCAGCCTGGCGGAGGCAGCAATTATCCCGCAGGAAGCGTTCTTCAGTTATGACGGACGGCCTCAAGACAACAGCGGCGACATCGGGGCCGGGCGGATGCTGCTGGAAGCCCATATTCCGTTCGATGTCATTGCCCCGTCAATGGATTTTTCCTCTTACAAACTGCTGATTCTGCCGGATGACATTGTGATTGATAACGCGCTGAAAATTAAACTGGACGCGTTTCTTGCCGGCGGCGGCAAGCTTTTCCTGTCCGGTTCCAGCGGCCTGAACCGCGAGCAGAACGCTTTTCTGTTTGATATCGGTGCGGAATATTGCGGAGAAAACGCCTTTGTTCCGAATTACATTAAACCGGATGCTGATTTCGCCCCGGATTTCTGCAATTCTCCGTTTGTGATGTATGGGAAGAGCCGGAATATAAAAGTTCGCGGCGGCAGGACGCTGGGCAAAATTTACGAGACCTATTTTAATCGCGATTTCCGCCATTTCTGTTCGCATCGCCACACGCCGAACCTCCCTGATGCCTCGGAATATGACTGCGGCGTAATTAATGGCAATATCGCTTATGTGCCGCATGCGGTATTTACCATTTACCGGCAAGTCGGCGCGGTGGCTTACCGTCAGTTCGTGATTAAAGCGCTGAAAACATTGCTCGGCAAGCCGATGATTGAAACCAATCTGCCGTCAATTGCCAGAATTGCCTTGACTGAACAGGCGGAGAACAAACGCTATATTGTCCATCTGCTTTCAGGCAGTCCGGTGAAGCGCGGCGGCGATTTTAACTTCATGGCGGAAGGCGCTCTTACCATTAATGGCGGAATTGAAGTGATTGAAGATTTAATTCCATTGCACAATGTGGAATGTTCCGTGCATACCGCGAATACGGTCGTAAAAGTAACACTGGAACCGCAGGGCGGCGAATTGCCGTTTGAAAACAAAAACGGACGCTGCACATTNAAAGTAAATGAGTTTACCTGTCATCAGATGGTGGCGCTGCATTATTAAAATTTTCTATCTGGAAGCGGCAACTGTTTGCCGCTTCCAGAGATCTAAGGCTCCCATACTTCCCATACTTCCCATACTTCCCATACTTCCCATACTTCCCATACTTCCCGGATTACGAAAACCATTCTGCGCAAAAAGTGCAATAAATGTTAAATTTGTTGAATTTTAGTAGTATTTTCAATAAAAAGCTTTACTTTTCGCAAAAAAGGTGTATAATTGTCATTGTTTGCGATATTTGCTGTTATTTTCTTGTGATTGGTTGGATAAAAAATATAATTTGGAGAATATAGTATGAGTTTACCGGAAATAATGACCATCGAAGAGGTTGCAGACCATCTTCGCGTTTCTGAACGCACAGTTTATGACTGGGCGCAGAAAGGCGAGATTCCCTGCGGTAAATTCGGAACATCATGGCGGTTTAAACGGCAGGATATTGAAGAGTGGATAGATAAACGGTTGAAAAGCGAAAAGAGCAAGCAGTCAGATTTTGTGCCGCTTCTTTTTGATTCAGTCCTCAAAAAAGAAAATATTGTCTTGATCGAATCCGCGACGAAAGCGGAAATTCTCAACAATCTGATTGATCTTCTGGCCGAAACTTCAGAAGTGAAAAGCAAAAATGAGTTGAAAGAGGGCATCTATCACCGGGAACAGTTGATGAGTACCGGTATCGGAATGGGTATTGGGATTCCGCACGTCAGGCTTCGCTCGGTAAAGAATATTATCATGGCTGCCGCGCTGGTGCGGCGCGGCGTGACTGATTACGAAAGTCTCGACTCTGTTCCTGTAAAGCTTATTTTCATGATTGCGGCACGTGACGATCAGCACGCCCAGCATATCAAACTGCTCTCTCAATTGAGCTCACGATTGAAAGATGAGCCGTTCAGAAATCTGTTGATGAATTGCAAGGACCAGGAGTCCTTTTACAATTTGCTGGTGAATCAGGCGTAAAAACGCAGGATTGCAATTGTCGTATTGGGACAGTTGCAAACCTCGCTTTAGATATACCCGCAAGGGCCCGGGGCGGACAGGTAAAACTTTCCGCCCCTCTTTTTTTCAAATTTTTTTAAATTCAATGCACTAAAATTACATAATTAAACGTTTATATTTTATTGCCGGAAATAATTCCGGCAAAAAAAGAAGGGTTTTTAATTATGAAAAGCTTGTTGAAGTTAGCGCTCGCGGTTCTGGTCGTGTCGGTTACTGGTTGGGTGTTTGCGGCTGATGAAGCTCAGCCCGCGCCCGCGCCGGAAGTCAAAAAGAATAAAGAGCCGATGGACCCGAAATCCAGGCTGGAAAGACTCGAAAAGAGACTTGAAGCTGAAAAGGCCAAAGAAACTCCGAACAAGGATATTATTGCCAAGCTGGAACAAATAATTCCCGTCTTAAAAGATCTGTTAAAGCTCAATGACGATAAAAAAGCGTTGCTGGAAAAAGATGCCAAGGCTGATACTACCGCTATCGATGCCCAGATCAAGACAGCTCTGGATAAATTGAATGAATTGACCCCTAAGCGTGGTGAAGGCCACAGAGGCGGAAGCAAGACGCAGTAATCATTTTTTTAGTTTTATGATTAAAATCAAGCGTCCGGATATTGTTTATCCGGACGCTTTTTCGTTTGATGATGAACTAAATTCTCGTTTATGTCAGATTATAACTTAACTCAGCGATTGAGTTTTTTCCAGATTGGTTCCAGGTCAACTAATGCGCGCGCCTGGATGGATTGGTCAATCGCCATGGCGACAACGGCGCTTTCCAGGCCTTCATCACCGCCGCATTTCGGCTTGCTGTGCTTGACCATGCATTCATAGAGTTCCTTCGTGATGTAGCTATCTCCCCCGCCATGGCCGTCTCCCGCAAAATTTATCACGGTTTCGCCTTCATCGCCGATACGGCGGTATTTCAGAATGCTGCTGTAGAGCTCCACGATCATGGTGCCTTCGGTGCCGGAGAAGTACATTCTGCGTTCCGGGATGGCATTGCACATGGTTGCCTGGAACATTACCCTGATGCCGTTGCGGTATTCCATGATGGCAACCTGGTTGTCCATCAGGTCCTTGTCGGAAGTGAACGGCGAATCTACGCGGTGCGGGTCTTTCCAGGATGCAAAAGTTTTATTTCCGTATTTTTCCATATAGCGCTGATTTTCCGGCACGAAGTAGTTGAGTCCGCCAAAGGCTGCGATGCGGGACGGCACTGAATCCGCGAACCAGTTAAGCAGGTCCAGGTCGTGGCAGCATTTTTCCAGGATATGCGGACCGGCATATTTGGTATGGCGGCGCCAGTTCATCATGATATAACCGCCATGCGCCGGAGTGATGTTCTCGTTGGCGTCAATGCTCAATATCTGACCGAGCTTGCCGGATTCAATCATTTCTTTCGCTTTGCGGTAGATCGGTGCGTAACGCAGCACGAAGCCGGTAGCGAAAAGCAACCCTGATTTCTGATGAGCCTTGTAAATCGCCTGGCAGTCTTCAATCGAAGTCGCCAGCGGTTTTTCCGAAAAAACATGCTTGCCCGCTTTAAAGGCCGCAATGATATGTTCCTTGTGATAGGCATTCGGGGAAAATACCAGAACCCAGTCAACGCCCGGCGTTTTGATCGCTTCCTGATAAGTATCACAGATATTAATATCCTGGTCGTTCCAGCCGTCCAGCGCGGACTGCGCCACCGCTTTATCCGGATCAAATACCGCCAGGACTTTGACCTGACGTTTTGAGTCTTTCAGCAGATTTAAAGTTACGCCCTGTCCTCTACATCCGGCCCCGATTACCGCGACTCCGATTTGTTTAGCTTTCGCTGTCATTTTCAACTCCATTTACTTAGATTTGGATTTTAATTGATAATTATTATTTACAGTAATTTTGCTGAAAATATAAAATTATCTGTTCAAAACATATTATTTGATATATATTATACTGGATGATAAAAATATTTAAATGGATAAAAACCGCATCATGAATGACAAAATAATGCAGAAGTTAAGGGAGAAGTGCGATATTCACCGCATGCCGAAAGGAATTCAGCCGATACACAAAGCCTATGGCTTGTGGATTGTCCATACCGGCAATTATTCAAGTCCTGTCGGCGGATATTACCGTACTCCTCCAAGATATTTCGAGTATTATTCAATTTCATATCTTATTGAAGGCGACGGCAAATTCTGGTATCCGCCGGATCATGAACTAACGGTCAGACCAGGCCAGTGCATTATGGCGTCCCCGGGATTTATCAATCGTTACGGCGGTGACAAAAACAAATATTTTGAGGACTCTATCTGTTTTGCCGGGCCGGTTGCGGATTTGCTGTACCGCAGCGGGGTGATAAAGGATGGAATTTTTGAGATGGGCAAAGGCCGCCGCCTGCTGCCGGTGGTGAAGCTGGCCGCCGATCCGTCCGTTGATTCGCAGCTCAACGCGAATTTTGCGCTCCAGCGGGTGCTGTTTGATATTTATAATGAAAACAAAGCCAGGGACAGGAAAGATTCGCCGCTGGTGGACAAGCTGATAGAGACCATGAAACAGCAGATTCACCGCTGGTGGACCGTCGAGGAAATGGCCGATTTTTGCGGTCTCAGCGACGACCAGTTCCGCCGTATTTTTGAAAAACAGACCGGAATACTGCCGAAAATCTATCTTGACCGGTTGAAACTGCAGAAAGCCGCCGAAATGCTGACCGGCAGCGAATTGAGCGTTGCCGCCGTCGCCGCCGAACTAGGCTACGTTGACCAATATCATTTCAGTCGCCGCTTCAAGTCAATCATGGGTTTTTCCCCTAACCGTTATCGCAAAGAAATCGGATCTGCAATAAAATAAACAGAACCGGATTCAGCCGGCGAGCATCCCCGTATTTTTCTTTGCCGGGTCGTCAGCAGTCAGGCCGCCGCTGCCAAGTACCGTCGCGGTCGAGCCGAACAGTTGCAGGCTGCCGGCTTTGAACGCAGACGGATCAATGCCGAAATTCAATGCGTAACTGGTATTGTTGCTGCCGGCCAGCGCTGCATTTAAATAATATGTTCCGGCGGTCAAGGTTCTGGAGATGCTTTCGTTGGCGTTGCCGCCTTTGGCGGAGGCCGCCAGCAAGTTGCCCCTGACGTTATACAGATACAAATTGACATTTGACGACAAGCCGGACAAATTAAACTGCGCGGCAGTCGTGGATTGCAGTTCAAACTTGTAAAGGTCGGTTTTGTCGCCGAAACCAAGCCATTCGCTGACCGTACCCGCTGCGGAGATTTTTCTGGCGGTGGCCAACGTACTCCCGGCGGTATCATCCGGGAAGTAATTGACATCGTGCGTCAGCGTATAGTAGGTGTTGATACCGCCCTTGCCGTCGTCGGACGGCGCTATTTTTACATAGTAATCGCCGGCTGTAAGGGTCTGATTGAGAGTTTCCGGCATGATGCCTCTGTTGACCGATTTTTTCAGCAGGTTGCCTTTACTGTCCAGCAGATAAAGATTGGCGTCGGCTTCCAGTCCGGTCAGGTTTAAAGCCACGGTTCCGGAGTGTGTCATCGTCAATTTATAGACATCGGCGGCATCGCCGGTTCCGACCCAGTTATCTATGCCGTTGTCAATGTTATTCGCGGTTTTGATTATATTGCCGGCGGTATCCGTCGGCACGACCATAAACGATGAGGCGCTGCTCCATTCGCTCAGGTTGCCGGAATTGTCTTCGGCTCTTACCCGCCAGAAATATTTTCCGCCTGGGATATCTGTCCGGGTTCCGGCGCTTGGCGTGAAATAATCGGAGTATTCCGGGCTTTTGAAATCGCTTTGCCGGTCAATCTGGACTTCATATTGTTTGACGCTGCCGGAATTATCCGTGTCGTCGTTCCAGTCAAGCACTGCCGACATGCCGGCGACGGTGACCGCGAGTCCGGTCGGCGTACCTGGCGCGACATTGTCGCCGCCTTGAAATTCATAGGCGCCCATGTCCGCGGTTCCATCATAGAGGCGGGCGTTTCCGTTCAAGTCAGTATCGCCGCTTGCCAGCGAGTTATTCCCTGCATCAACTGCCGCGGAAGTCGCGAGAAGCTGGTAATTGCCGGTGATGTCATCGGCAGTGTTCCAGACGCCGTCGGTCCCGGCGCCGGGCGCTTGGACAAACCCGGGATCCAACGGATTTTTGGCTGAACCCACTTTATTGCCGTTGACGTTGTTGACCAGCTTGGAGGCGCCGCCGTCACTTACCAGGTTATTGCTGCTGTTATTCGTTACGTTGCCGGCGATGTCCTTGTCGCTATTGCTCCGGTTATCGGCCACGATCGTATTGTTGATGGTCAAACTGGATTCGTTGCTGATTCCTCCGCCGGATTCTTTGGCGTAATTGTTGGAAATGGTGCAGTTGACGCTGGTGAACGAACCGCTCTGGTTATAAATTCCACCGCCGTTTCCGCTCGCGGTATTGCCGGTTATCTGTGAATTGGTGATGCTGAATGTGCCGGAATTGGCGATGCCGCCGCCGTTAGCCGCTTGATTGCCGGATATCGTCAATCCATTGGCGTTCAGGGTGCCTGCGTTGCATAGCGCGCCGCCGAAATCCTTGGATTTGCTTCCAGTGATGGCGACATTTTGCAATGTAAGATTGGCCATATTGTATAGCGCGCCGCCCTGATCAGAGTTGCCGCCGGTCAGAGTCAGTCCTGAAATGGAAACATTGATGTTGGTTATCTTCTCGCCACCGACGTAAAAAATATCACTGCCGTTGCCGGCCTTGCCGCCGGACCAGCCGCCGGAAATGGTGATAGAGTCTTTCCCGAGGCCGATGATATTCAATCCTTCGGTGATCTGTATTTGCCCGGAAGTGAGAGTGATGGTCTTGCCTTGCATCGACGGATCAAAGGTGATAGTGTCCACCCCGGTTTTATCGTTGGCCATTTCGATTGCCCGCCGCAATGAACCGACGCCGTAGTCGTTGGTGTTGGTGACGGTGTAGGTCTCATTGGCTTTTCCGGTGGGGAACACGTCAATCAAATACTGATTAATCTGGTTGTAGTCAGGAATCGCCGGCAGGGAATACCAGCCGTCGTCGCTGCCGCCCCAGCCCATATTGACATGAAAAGTCTGGTCGCTTTGGCGGAAGCCGTCAATAATCACCGCATGGCCTCCTTTACTACCAGTTTTAGAAATGCTGGTTATGACCGGTTCGCCTTTTTGCAGGTTATCAATAATTACGCTCAGGTATGCATTGCTGAGCATCGTTGCCGGGTCGGTTGCGGAGAGCAAACCGGCGCTGATAAATCCAAATGCCGATTTAAAAGCAGCGGCCGAAAGATGTGCGGCGGATTCCGCCGAGGAGTAGTCCATTTTTAATTTGATGCCTACGCCGAATGACAGCGCGGCTTCTTCATCGGGGGAGGAGTCATATTTGATCGAGGACAGTTTGGCGGTCAGGGATGCCATTGTCGGAAAATCCAGTTTGGTCGAGTCCCCGTCAATATTTATCAATAATTTATTATTATTGTCGTATTTTGACTCATACTTGTCGCCGGCGGAAAAGGTGATTGATTTAGTGGCTTTCCAGTAATACAATACTTGCGCTGTCGCGATCGCCGAGCAGCCCACGTAGGAACGCTTCAAGGTTGTAGGATCAAGCGGACATAATTTGTTGTATGGCCCGTCCTGATTCCATGTGGCGAATGTAATCAGATTGTTGACGTTGCCAGTCAGCGCATAGTCCCCCAGTACGCCGCCGGTCGTCGCGGCTTTATCGGTATGCTCGTAGCCGACCAGATGTCCGGCTTCGTGGGCGATAACGTCCGCAAGTTGTGACGGCGCTAACTTGTCGGAAAACACGAACGCATTGTCGTTCTTGATCTTGTTTCCTGAGTCAACTGTTTCGGATAGTCCCAGGAAAGAACCGTATCCGGCAAACGCGGAATCATTGCCGCCGATATAAATCGTGGAAACATTGGTCATTACGTCCGGTTTTTCGTCGGTAAAAGTTACGCCGGAACCGGTAAATTCATCATTTAACTGTGTGACAGTATTGGTTTTGACTTCCTGTCCGGCGGTGAATGCCGGAACATCAATATTATTAACAGTCACCGGACCATGGTAAGTAATATTTGCAGCCCCGTCGAAGTCGAGGTAAATGACCTGTCCGGCCAGGTTCGCCGGATCATTGTCGATTAAGGTCAAACCGGCCAGTTTCGGGATGGCGTTTACGGTAGCAATGACTTGGTTCTTGTCAGAAATATCCGGCGACAGCGCGAAGCAATTCGCATTTGAAACCATTTTTCCATCTCCCTGTTAATACATTAATCTATATTTTAGTGTATGTTCAGAGAAAGTCAAGCTGCATCGTGGAGGAAATAGAAAGCGCCGGAACTTCCACAATGGAAACTCCGGCGCGGCAAAACAGGCGTGAAATGTTCAGCCCAGGAATTCTTTGACATTGACGGGGTTGGCGATAACTGGAACATCCGGGAGATTGGCTCTCAGGAGTTCCAGCTCGTTGGGACCGTCGGGGAGGGGCATGGCAACCTGACCGCCATTGGCGGCGGAACGCATGATGCCCATCATTGCTTCAAAACCTTTGTAAGCGTTGGCAAAGCAGCATTCATGAGGCTTGGAGTTGTCCTTGAGCCAGGTTGCGATGTCGTTGATGTAGTGCGGCATATCCAGATCGTAATTCATGGCGCCGGGGCCGCTCTGAACTCCGTCGCTGGTGACAGCGCGCCAGCCGCCGTTGGTCAGGACTTCGGCGAAACCCTCTGTTCCTTGAATGCCGATACGGTTTTTGCCCCACCATTTTTCGACTTCCGGCTGATCAGGCGCGCCTGCGCCGCATTCGACGTAGCCGCGGACGCCGTTGGCATATTGAATCACGCCGACGATGAAGTCCGGGGAGGGGTGATTGTCGTTCATTTTGCCTTTGCCGGCAGCCTGTCCCATGACCCACTGGATATCGGCATAGTCATTGTACCAGCTCATGTAGTCAATCATATGGCTCATCATGTGCGCCATCCAGCCGGTGGCGGTGGCGTAGACCATCTGAGTGCGCCCTAGTTTACCGGAGGCGGCAAACTCTTTGACTTTATGATAATGCACTCCGTAGCGGTGCTGGTGACTGACGACAGCCTTAATGCCGGACTGGTCAATAAGTTGTTTTACCTTGATCGCTTCGTGCATATTTTCGCCGATGGGTTTTTCGAAAGCAACCAGTTTGGCCCCGCAGTCAACCGCGATCTTGACCATGTCGAAACGTATTTTCGGCATGGTGCAGAAACAGAATACATCGGGTTTCAGTTCATTGGCCATCCTGGCGGCATCGGTGCCTTTGGCAACGTTTTGCAGGCCGAGAGTATCGGCGGCGGCGTTGAGCATCTCCATATTGATGTCACAGAGACCGACAACTTCGAAATCGGGGTTGGCTTTGAATGCCGCGGCATGGTGTTTGCCGCGCTTGCCGGTACCGACAACCATTACTTTGTATTTAGCCATGTTAAATTCTCCTGTCAGCATTGAGTTAAAGGGTAAAAAAAACGGGGCAGGCGCCCCGTTTAATTAACAACTGTGCCGGATTAGCTGTTGGCCTTGTCCCATTCCATACACTTCTGAATCGTGTAGGCGACTTCTTCCGGATGCAGTTCCGGGAACATCGGCAGGGAGATACAGGCTGCGGCATTGTATTCGGCATTCTTCAGGCTGCCGCGGATTTCGGCGTCTTTGCCCCACGGATAACCGGCCTGCTGATGAATCGGAATGGAATAGTGGGTCTTGGCATCAACCCCATTGTCGTTCAGGAACTTCAGGAAAGTTTCGCGCTTGGCGGCATCTTTGACTTCAATCACGTACAGATGGAAAACGTGACGGTAGCCGGGACGGGCATGGGGCAGGGTGAAACTCCTGGCGCCTTGCAGGCCGTCGGTATAGAATTTCGCCCAGGCGATACGCTGATTGGACCAGGCTGTAATGTGTTTCAGTTTGGCGCTCAGAATACCGGCATGGATATCGTCCAGGCGGCTGTTGAAACCGAAGCTGTGAACGTTACGGGCGGTTGAACCGTGATTGCGCAGTCTGCGGACTTCGGAATTGATCTTATCGTTATTGGTGAAAACCGCGCCGGCATCGCCGAAAGTTCCGAGGTTCTTCTGGATGATAAAGCTGGTGCAGACCGCATCGGAGAGTTCCCCGATTTTGAAGTTGTCGCCGGCGGCGTCGATCGCCTGGGCGTTGTCTTCGATCACGAACAGGTTATGCTTGTCGGCGATAGCGCGGATTTCGCGCATCGGGGCGCATTGTCCGTAGAGATGCACGGGAACGATCGCTTTGGTTTTTGGTGTGATCGCAGCTTCGACAGCCTTCGGATCGATGCACTTGGTCAGCGGATCGCAATCAACGAGAACGGCTTTGCAGCCTGTAACCCATATAGCTTCAGCAGTGGCGAAGAACGTGTTGGCGTTGGTGATGAGTTCATCGCCGGCTTTCAGGCCCAGAGCCATCATGGTCAGCCACAGCGCATCAGTGCCGTTGCCGACGCCGATAGCATGTTTCAGTCCGGAATATGCGGAGAGTTCAGCTTCGAATTTTTTCAGCATCGGTCCGAGCACATATCCGCCGCTCATGATTACTTCCTGGATATTGTCATCAATTTCTTTCTTGATGCTCAGATACTGGCGTTGATGTCCGTAGAATGGTACTTGCATGGTTCATCCTTTCTTTTAGTTTTTTTTAAGTTTCAAGGAATTTAATGTTAAATAACATGTTTAATGCTTAATATAAAAATACGCCCTGAAAACTTTTTTTCAATAGCCGAAAATAATTATTCTTTAACAGAGAACTTCCATTAATTAAAAAATAAAAAGCCACAAAGATATATTTGCATTCAACTGGTTAGCATATTAAGTTAGGGGTAAGGTTTATAAGTGAAGGATGCCATGAGCACAAAAGGACAATATACGGAATTGCAGCGGCGTGAGGTGGAAGATGCATTGCGCGAGGCTGTGACGGTGGAAGAATACCAGCGGGTTCAAGCTGTCTGGCTGCGGATGCTGTTTGGCTTCGGCGCAGCCGGGATAAGCAAGGCTCTGGGCCTGCATCAAGCCAGCGTCTGGCGCATTCATTCCAGGTATCGCATTGAAGGCGCTGCAATGTTCAGAACCGCGGAGAAGGGCGGCAGGCGGAATGCGAATATGGATGTATTCGAGGAAAAGAAGTTGATGCAGCCGTTTTTGAGAAAGGCGCGTTATGACGGCATAATTGAAGTCCTTGAAATTCGTCAGGCCTATGAGGAGAAGTTGGGGCGCAGGGTTTCCGATTCGACGGTTTACCGGCTGCTGAAGCGCCACGGTCTGAACAAATCTTAACTGCCTCTCTTTAAATACTATCTTATTGACTGCAAATATAATTGTATTAATTGTGTTTATTTTTTTTGATATTTTTGAATTATTGACATAAAAAAGCCGCATGGCAGTTGTCTGCGATGCGGAATGTAGTAAGTAAATTGATTAATGATACGGATCCCAGTCCGGTTCGTTATTAAATATCCAGTGATAATAGTCTTTTTCTTTCAGTTTGGAAGCGGCGGCTTCGTCAACGATAACTGTGCAGCGCGGATGCAGTTGCATTGCGGTTGCGGAAATCATTGAGGTTACCGGACCCTCGACCGCTTTGGCCAGAATCTCGGCTTTTTCTTCGCCGACTACCAGCATGAGCACGCGCTTGGCGTCAAGCACGGTTCCCACTCCCATGGTGATTGCGCGTTTGGGCATATCTTCGGGTCTGTCGAACAGCGGTGAATTCTGGGAGAACGTCACCGGGGTGAGCGATTTGGACCGGGTGCGCGACCGCAGCGCGGACAGGGGTTCATTGAATCCGATGTGTCCGTCGCGCCCGATGCCAAGCAACTGAAGATCAATGCCGCCGCATTCGATAATCTGCTTTTCGTAATTTTCGCACTCCAGATCAATATTGTCGGCAATTCCGTTGGGCAGATGAGTATTTCTGATGTCGATATTGACTTTCTTGAACAGATGATAATTCATATAATAACGATATGAATTTTTGTTCTCGGGCGGCAAGCCGATATATTCATCAAGATTGAATGTTTTTGCCAGTGAGAAATCCAGGTTTTCATCCTGATGCAGTCTGGCCAGTTCGGCATAGACGGCTTCCATTGTTCTGCCGGTCGCCAGTCCAAGCACGGTGCTGGGTTTCTTGTGCATTGATTCCGCGATCAGGCGGGCAGTCAGATCGACTGCTGACTGAGTATCGTCTCTGATGATTACTTCCATGACGTCACCTTATTAATTAACTTTTTTGAGTGATTTGAAATATTCGATGGTTGCGGCCAGCCCCTGGTCGAAATCGTTTTTGGGTCTGAAACCGGTGGCATGCAGTTTGTCAACAGCGGCCATTGAGTGCTTCACGTCGCCGGCTCTTTCCGGGAGATGAGCCACTTCGGAAGATGATCCGGTGATCTTTTTGATTTTTTCAACAAGATCATTGATCGTGATTTTCTTCCCGTAGGCAACATTGTAAACTCCGGTGAAATTACTTTCCGCCATGAACACATTGGCGGCGACGATGTCTTTGACGTAGATAAAGTCGCGAGTCTGGTCGCCGTCGCCGAAGATGGTGATTTTTTCATTGGCTACGGCTTTCGCGGTAAAAATCGGCACCGCCGCGGCATAGGCGCTCTTCGGGTCCTGGCGCGGACCGAAGACGTTGAAGTAGCGCATGCAGGCAGTTTGCAGCTTGCGTTCCTGGGTGAACATATTGCAGTAGTATTCCCCGTCAAGTTTGGTGACGGCATACGGGCTTTTGGGCTCTGGCAGCATATTTTCCCGTTTCGGCACTACCGGATTGTCGCCGTAAATTGCGGCGCTGGTGCTGAAGCAGAGCTTTTTAACTCCGGCGGCGGCGGCTTCTTCCAGCACGATGAGCAAGCCTTTGACGTTAATGTCCACACATTCAATGGGTTTGAACATTGATTCCGGCACGCTGATCATTGCCGCCAGGTGGAAAACATAATCAACGTCTTTTACCGCTTCTTTTACCGCATTCCGGTCGAGGATATCGCCTTCAATAAATTCAACCTTGAAGCCGTCAAGGTTTTTACGGTATCCGGAGCGGAGGTTGTCCAATACTCTCACTTCGGCTTTACCCTGAAAATGCTCAACCAGGTGACTTCCGATAAATCCGGCGCCGCCAGTAATTAAAACTTTCATTTCATTAACCTTCTTTAATATGTTTTCTCAAAAGCCCAGTTTTGCGAACAGGAACTTAATTTCGTTATTTGTAAAAAAGTAATTTAGCTGCTGTAATCGTATTCTTCAAGGTAATTTGCTAATTTTGGCACATCAAAAGGAATTCCGCCGTTCCGGATGGATTCAGCGCCGAGGCAGCCGGTGGCTACGCTGTAACGTGCCGCCTGCGGAGAAGAGTTCGGTTTGCCTTCGCCGCGCAGGACCGAGAAGAAACTTCTGACGATGGCCGGATCAGAGCCGCCGTGTCCGCCTTTGCCGGGCGGGGTCCGGAAAGTGGCGTCGCCGTGAAGTCTGAATGCATCAATTTTCCTGTCATCCCAGAGCTCAATAGTGGTGTCTTCATGGTGATCGCCGTAATTTTCCAGCCGGCCTTTCGTGCCGATAACGGTGTAGTTGCGGCAGGAATCCGGGGTGTAATGGCATTGCGTGTAGGTGGCGAAAACGCCGTTGGCAAGCTGCATGTTGATCATGTTGAGGTCTTCCACGTCAACTACCGGGTTGAAGTTTTTTTGCTCCAGCGGCGGCCAGTTGGAGATGTTGAAAGTGGTTTCAACCGGTGTTTCCGGATTTTTTTCGCGCTTCGGCAGGTCGCCGTAAACGGTCAGGCCGCCCATGCCGTTTACCCGTCTGGTATAAGAACCGGCCAGCCAGTGAATGACGTCAATGTCATGCGCGCCTTTCTGAAGCAGCAGGCTGTTGGCGCACTTGCGTTCAGCATGCCAGTCGCGGAAATAGGCGTCGCCGCCGTAGCTGATGAAGTGGCGGCACCAGATGGCTTTGACCTGACCGATGGCCCCGCTGTCAATGAGTTCTTTCATTTTAAGCACAAATGACATGTAGCGCATGTTATGGCCGAGCACCAGTTTGGTCTTGTTTTCATATGCGGCGCGCAGGATGCGGTCGGCTCCGTCAACGGTAATGGCAATCGGTTTTTCCAGGTAGACCCCGACGCCATGCTCCAGCGCGAAAACCGCCTGTTCTTCATGACAGAAATCAGGGGAGGTGACGAAAACCCCGTCCAGTTTTTCTTTCTCGATCATTTCCCGGTAGTCCAGATAACAATTCGGGGTATTTTTGAGATTTTCCTGAATTCTGGTTTTGAACCGGTCAAGCTGATGGGTTGAAATATCCGCGCCGGCGATGATTTCCACGTTGTCTTCCGGTTTGAGATAACTATCGCCAAGTCTGCCTCTGCGGCAGGTGCCGATAATGCCTATTCTTAATTTTTTCATTTTTCAAAAATCCTATTTTTAGGTTGAGTTATTTGATAGTTTTCAACAGTTGCATCATTTTGTCCATCTGCTGCTCGATGGATGAGACCAGCGTGAACTGGGTGCGGCAGCGGTCGAGATTATGGCCTTCGCGATGAACTTTGAAGTAAACGTCACCGGACAGAAAATCGGTCAGGAACCTTACGCCGATCTCCATGGTGATGAGTTTGCCGGCAAACGGCAGATATTCCAGTTCCACCGGATTCAAAAAGTCCTTTGCGGTGGTGAGATAGCCGCGCAACAGCGCTTCGAACATATTGAACTGCATCTTTACTTTTGAAAGGTCTTTTTCATCTTCGGCGGCCGGGCTGGTGCTGGTTCTGACCATATCGCCGAAGTCGTAGTGGACTAATCCCGGCATGACGGTGTCCAGATCAATAACGCATACGCCTTCGCCGGTGCTGTCATCCAGCATGACGTTATTCAGTTTAGTGTCATTATGAGTAATGCGTTCGGGAATTGCGCCTTGAGCGCTGAGGTTGAGCAGCAATGATGCATCGCTTTTGCGTTTCAACACGAAGTCTATTTCCCGGCCCGCTTGTTTGACGCGCCCGGCAATATCATTGGCAATGGCTTTTTCAAGCGCCTCGAAACGTTTCGGGGTGTTGTGAAAGTCGAGGATTGTCTCATGCAGTCTGGCGCCGGGCAGGTCAACGAGAGCTTTCTGGAATTTACCGAAAGCCTTTGCGGCCTGGTAGGCCTGCTCTTCCTTTTCAATCACATCGTAAGTTTTGGCTTTTTCGATAAATATGTATACCCGCCAGAAATTGCCTTCGATGTCCTGATGAAAGGCTTTGCAGTCTTTGGATTTGATGACTACCAGGGTGTGGCGCGTGGCGTCAGCGCAACCTTTGATCTTGTTAAAAATATGGGTGGTAACACGTTCGATATTTTCCATCAGGGCAGGGGGATTTTTGAAGACATTGTGATTTATCCGCTGGAAAATATAGTTAATGGTAATTCCGCCCTGATTGAATACGGCGCGGTAGGTATCGTTGATATGGCCGGAACCATAGGGTTCGGCGCTGATATAATCTCCGTAAATTTCAAATGATTCGCTGATGGTCTTGATATCGTGTTTAAATACTGGATGTTTCATTTTTTCACCATTAAAATAATTTATTCGGGTAAACGCCTTTTGCGACGAGCGCCCGGATGCTGTTAACTACTATGTCTTTGTCTTCACGGTAAGTGATGCCGAACCATGAATCCCTGCTTTCCATTACTTTTACTTCTGCTTTGCCTTCCTTGATGAGCGTATCCGCCACGGACGGGATGTAAAATTCGGACTTTTCCTTTTGTCCGTTGGCTTTGAGGAATTCGATGAAGAGTCTTTCCAGATGCTCGAACAGGGATGGGGTAAAGCCCCACATATTCATGGACGCTATTTCATCGCCGGTCAGATCGCATTGGGCTCCCTCTTCTATATTTCTGGCGGCATTGCCGTTGCGTTCGATTTTGGTCGTTTCCGTAACCGACGCAAGATAGCCGCCGTTGATTTTGCAGATGCCTCTGGAAACCGTGCCGTTGTCGGAAAGGGTATTGCGCAGAATGAATCCGCACATGCAGTAATCAGCTTTGGCTCCGTCCCTGGCCTGGTTCAGATAATCCGCGAGCAATTGATAGCCGTTGGCGCCGTAAAAGTCGTCGGCATTGATTACCGCAAACGGTTCGTGAATAACATCCCTGGCACACAGTACCGCATGTCCGGTTCCCCAAGGTTTCTGGCGTTGCGGCGGGACGCTGAAGCCGACCGGCAACTTGTTCAGTTCCTGAAACGCATATTCAATCGCGATTTTGCCTTCGTAGCGCTTGCCGATGGTTTCTTTGAACGGAGCTTCTATATCCTTGCGGATGATAAATACAATTTTGCCGAATCCGGCTCTGATTGCATCATAAATCGAGTAGTCGATGATGGTTTCGCCGGACGGTCCGACCTGGTCAAGTTGTTTCAGTCCGCCGTAACGGCTGCCCATGCCCGCGGCCAATACCAGTAATGTTGGTTTCATTTCTGTCAAAACTCCTTTTGATTATATTTACTGTTTTTCTCTTAACATTATTTATTTAAGGTGACGACACTGCTTTCTTTTCTGGCTTTTTCCGCTGCAAATACCATGAGATGGCTTTCCAGCGTTGCATCCGGTCCGGAAAGAATCTGTGAAGGATCATTCATTGCAAGCGCCGTGACAAAACTTTCCATAAGTCCGCCGTCGCCGCCGCCGTGTCCGCCCAGGATTGAGCCATCGGAAGCATTGGTATCTATAACTTTGGTATTTTGCGTGAGGAAATCAAAAATTTTAATTTCAGAACTGTCGCCGTAAATTTCGCCTTTAGTTCCGAAAATTCTGGTTTTCCTGCCGCCGCGCGCAAAGGCGGTCATGGTGAAAGAGACGGTGCGGCCGCCATCAAAAAGCAGATTGACGACCTGATTATCCACCACATCGTTATCGCATTCATAGACACAGCGGCCATAAGGCCCTTCCCGCAGCGCTTTTAATATGTTTTTCTTATTTACAACCGGAGTTAAAACATTTACCGGCCAGCAGATCTGTTTCTTTTCCAGTCTGTCTTTAATATAGATTTTAATTGCCGAGTACGGGCAGGCCGGTTCACAACTGCAATCAAGACATCTTGACGCGGCGCCTTCGGGCTGTTCCTCTTTGCGGAAATGTTTCAGGGAGCCGAATGAAGAAACTGCTTTGCATTGCTGTCCCATGATATAGCTGATCCAGTCAATATCATGGCAGGATTTTGCCAGCAGCATGAAGGACGATTCTTTTTCATTGCGCCAGTTGCCGCGCACAAATGAGTGAGCCTGATGCCACCAGCCGACTTCCTCGATATGCTGCATGCTGACAATGTCGCCGATAACTCCGGAGTCCAGAAGCTGTTTGAGTTTTCTGGTATAATTGGTATAACGCAGGACATGGCATACGGCAAAGATTATGCCGTTTTTCTTAGCGGCGGCAACAATCTTTTTACATTCGGCAGCAGTCGGGGCCATCGGTTTTTCCAGCATTATGTGATAGCCTTGTTGCGCAAATTTCACCGCAGGTTCCGTATGCATATTATCCTGCGTCGCGATGATTACGCCGTCCGCGAATTTTTTCCTTTTCGCCAGGTCTTGCCAGTCGGCATAGACATTCTTTGCCGGAATGTTAAATTTCTTAACCATCTCATTGCGATAAAAATCTCTGGGTTCCGCAACTCCGACGATTTCAAGGCGGTCCGGGTGAGCTTTGGCGAATTCCGCGTAATTCGTTCCGCGGGCTCCGGCCCCGGCGACAATCAATTTTACTTTTTTCATAAGCTTAAATACCTCTTTTATTTTTATGAAGATTGCCTGAGAATCAGATCACATTCAATTGTTTCTGAATTTACAGGTTTTTCTTCTTTAATGACTTGCAGAAGAATTTTTACCGCGCATTCGCCAAGTTCGAATAACTTCAAGGATACTGACGAGAGGGCAGGGGTGTAATAACGCGCCGGCTTGATGTCGTCAAATCCGATGACGGCTATATCCCTCGGAACTTTTATGTTTCTGGTCAAAGCTGCCTTGATGAAGCCGATTGCCAGAACATCGTTGGCGCATAAAACGCAATCAACTTCGGGATGGGTCTTTTGCAGTTTTTCCAGAGCCATCCCGCCGTGGCGGAAACTGTTGCCGCCTTCAGCAAACACTATCTTGTTTGCGTTTGCTCCGAATCCTTCCTGGAAGCCGAGTTTTTTACGTTTGTCCAGATGTCCGCCGACATAAGCCGGATGTTGCCTGCCGGTGTCTTTGAAATATTTGCCTGCCAGAAATGCGCCGTACTCGTTATCGAACAATACGGAATTTTCATTGATCCCGCTCATGTGACCGATAACGGCGTAAGGGATATTGCCTGATTGCGCGGCGCTGACCAGATGATTGGAACCTCTGGCTCCGGCAACGACGATGATGCCTTCAAAACTGCCGTTTAGAATATAATCCTTATATAGCTCCAGTTCCTGTTCAGACGCGGTTAAAGGGAAAGGATGCACTTGAAGGATTTTCCGGTATTTGGTCAGTGTCTCGTTGATGCCGAGCATGATTTCAGTAATGAAATAGTCCGGCTCTTCGTGGCTGATCGCGGGGAAAAGCAGCGCAATCGTATTATTGCTCCGGGAAGTCAGATTGCGGGCGTGGATATTGGCGCGATAACCGTATTCCTGTGCTTTCGCGATAATTTCCTGACGGGTCTTTTCGCTGATGCGCCCTTTGTCGCTGAATGCCCGCGATACCGTGGCGATAGACACGCCAAGCTTTTCCGCAAATTCCTTGATTGTGATTTTCTTGCGATTCGTCATAACTTTATATTTTTAAATTATCAGTGAAAACGTTTACGCAAATTATTTTACATCTCAATTAATAAAATTTCAATGGTGTTTTAAGAAAAAATGCGTAATTGTTTTCGCAAACGTAATATGCAGAGCCGTATTTAACCACAGAAACACAGAGATTTTTCTCCAATTAGGTTCATTCTGGACACCCATGCACCTAATTTTGGACCTGTGTTGCAAAACATCTCCGAGACTCTGGAGACTGCTTCAGCACAACCGTGTATGGCTTTTTTGTCAAAAACGCCTCTCTTTGCCAGTTTTGGCAAAATCTGCGTCCTTTTAGTCTTTCCAATATTTTCGAGGTATTAGAGACCCGTTGAGCATAACGCTTTTCATTTTTCATGACCCACTCCGAGACTTTGGATAGTCGTTGAGCTTGATCATTTTTAACCACAGAGACACAAAGGCACAGAGAATACATCTTGCTAATTGTTTGTTTTACGACCAACTCCGAGACTTTGGATAGTCGTTGAGC
>TBL_comb47_HYPODRAFT_10002963_pt1 | contig 20501 bp, 19 predicted proteins | sample TroBogypolimnion_40_FD_10682 | JGI IMG/M metagenome (IMG submission 10682) | reverse complement strand
ATCTAATGGGGATATCATTCAGGCATCTTCACTCTCAGCCGGTGAAAGACAGTTAATGGCTGTTGCTATTTTGTGGGCTCTTGCAAAATCCTCAGGAAAGATATTGCCAACTGTAATTGATACGCCTCTAGGAAGACTTGATGGCCCGCATAGAAAAAAACTTATATCTAATTATTTCCCGGTGGCAAGCCCCCAAGTTCTAATTTTTTCTACTGATGAAGAAATTACATCAGAGCATTACGAAGCATTAAAACCATTTATATCGAAAGAATATAAGATCAACTATAACGAAGATACAGAATCATCGACGTTTGAAGATGGATACTTTACAAACAAGGCAACTAACAAATGATAGAAACAGTCAAATTGTCTGAAAAGGCAAAATATCAACTTATTACGTTGAAAAGAAGAACGGGCATCCAGAATTGGAATGTGCTTTGTAGGTGGGCTTTTTGCTTGTCTCTGGCTGAAAAATCAGCCCCACTACAGGAAGATGTTATCACTGACAGTTCAGTCGAGATGACCTGGAAAACATTCTCAGGTGGAAAAGATGACCTTTACATGGCGTTATTATTATTAAAAGCTAAAAAAGATGGAATTTCTTTTGAGGAGTCGAAAATAAGTATTTACTTCAAACTACATCTCCATAGAGGAATATCCTATTTGAATGGTGCCTCAACGGAATCAATCGAGAAATTTATAAAACTGGCACTTTAAAATTAAGTCCAGTCTGGATTTTTCGTAACTAAGGATGTAAACAAGTCTTCATATTGCATTAAAAAAGTTGCTAGCTCATTTGGTTTAGATTGACGCTCTGCCAAGACTAAGAATCCGCCATAACTGTATTCATTTAACCGCTGAAAAGCTTGATTCGATAGAGATGCTGACTGATGTGGATCTAGGTATTTATTTAGAATTTCTTTAGCCATAGCTCTATCCGAAAACTCAATACCTAAGTTTTTTAGTTCAGCACAAATAAAAAGGCTGATTATCAAGTTCTTTGATTTCTTATAATCAGCAATAAAGTTATCAGTAATATCACCTCTAGACGAAGTTAGGGGTGAGGTTTTAGATGAAGCTAGTCCAATCATTAAGCATAAGTAGTATAAGTCCCACTTTGTTTTGAGGGCATCATTACTTAATATATTTTTAAACCATGATTCAACTTCAGGCATTACTTTAAACATAATTACAATTCCTTAGCTAACGTGAATTCATCAAAAAAAACTTTCCCATTAACTAAAACTGAATCTCCAGTTACCTCATAGTTAGAGCTATCAACAGTCTTTAATAATTCCTCAGTCATAGAATTTTTTCTAAATATAGTGTTGTAAGTCACACTGTTTTTCGACCCCTTTTCTAATGCTGAAACAAAGCCTAGTTTTTCAGTGTCTATGATGAAAGAAATAAATTGCTCACAAAGTTCAGGAATTACTTTCCCAATCTCACTTCGCACAAGCTCCTCTAACGATCCCGCAGGGCTGTCAACAACTAAAGGAAATTGATGGCTGCCTCGATGAAGGGCGACAGTTAAAAATATGTAAGCAACTGCCAATGTCTGACCAACACTACCCGCTGTTTGACCTTTCAATTTAATATGGTTATCAATATCTTCAATCTGGAGTGGACTGTTTACTAGTACCTTCGAAAGTCGGTTGTTACATTCAATGATTAACTGGCTATGCAGTTCTTTTTTCGCTATTTTTTTTGCATTAATAGCAATAGATTTTAATATATTGATTCTATCTCTTAGGTCAACCGTGCCAGTTACTTCTGCAATACGATTCTGCGTCTCTCTTAATTGAATTTCTAAAGAATTTATACTGTTACTACTTTCATCATCAGTGGGCTTGTAAGGTAGATCAATCTGACTAAGCATAGCTTGATTATTTTTAAGCTCAATTTGTTTGTCAGTGTTTTCTTTTGAAAGCTTTTGATATGCAGTGTCTTGCAATGCATTGATTTTTAATTCATTCTTATTAAATTCGGTTACAGCTCTGTGATAATCCTTGTACGCATCTGACAGTTCCTTACGTGACTGTGCGATGTCGTTATTACTTTCTTCGTTATTTGTATATTCTTTAATGTCTTCTTTTAAAACATTCAATACTGTTGAAATTTCCTCACTTAGATATGATTCTGAGTTTTTGAGAATTGCATTTTTTTCGTTCAACCCTATAGGTCTTCCACAAATGCAACTGGCGTCTTCACTTAACTCAACAAAAAATTGCTTAGAACTTTTTTGAGGTAGCTTAGCTTTGTCTAAGCTAGATTTAAAATCGATCAAATGTTTTTTAAAACCAGAAAATAATTTATGTGGCAAGCGAATCTCTTGCATATAGATATCTACATTTTGCTTTAATGCCATTTCTTTGTGATTCTTGTCTTCTATTAACCTATCTCTTTTTTCTTTTATTTCTCTGTTTTGGCCAATCTTTTCTTCTATATCATTAGTTAACTTATTAATTTGATCCTGAAGTTCTTGATCTTTAGCTGATAAAGTTTCCCGAATACTCTCGATTTTCTTCAATCGATCAATTAATTTCTGTTCTCTATCTTTTAGTTGGTTTAGGAAAGGTTTGCTTGTCCCAGAAACTTCTTTTTTCTCTTTATCCCAGAGACTTTCCGATTCCGAGGCAATTTCATCTAACAAGTCTAATTGGCTTAGTGTTTCAATAGCCTCTGTAGCTTTTGTTTTTCTTGAATCAAGTAAGTTTGCAGCAAATTCACCATCAAAAATAAAAAGAGAGACAAACTTTTCATCTAAAAATCGCTTAATACTTGTAGGTGGATTCCACCCATCAACCTTTCCGCCTAAGTCAGGAGATGAAGTTTCATATCTAACTTTACCCTCAATGAAATCTATCTTAGAGATAAATGCCAAAGGCTTATCATCAATGGATAGTTTAAGTATAAATTGGCCATGTTGAATAGAATCATCTCTTAACGATTTCAATTCAATTACGCTATCCCTATCCCAGTTTTGTGCCGCACCTGTAAGTGAAGCTCTTATTAGCTTCAATGTGGTAGTTTTCCCAGTTCCATTAGGCATTTGTATTAATGAGACCTTTTTGGGATGTTCTCCAGACAAAAGGTTTACATGTACATCTGGACATCTAAGCCCTTTACTTTCCCAGCCATCTATCGTTATTCTCATTTTACTTTCCTACTACAATAGATTTTATTACAACATTTAAGTGTTCATTGCTTTGCATTGGTGAAAGACTTTTAGTACTTACTGCTTCAGCCCATTTAATCAGCTTGTTTGCGAAGCTGTCATCCTGCCCAGCTTCTTGGCAGGCAATTTTTATCGCTTTAATTATCTCTTGATCAATCATCTGTCCATTCCCGCTTAATTTTTGAAAGGCTCTCTAACCATTCTTTTCTTACAAAATCTGCTGACTTTTCATCAATATCAGATCTACAGAAATCAACAACTAAAGCTCTTTTTTCTGGATTATCGACATCCTTTCTCAAGCATCTTCCTATGCGTTGAATAGTCTCCAGTTTAGCTCTATCAGCAGAGAATAATATAACTGTCTTTAGTTTCTGTATATCTATGCCTTGAGAAATCTTGTGACAGGTTATTAATGTATCAATATTTCCAGCTGAGAATTGTATTAGATTGCTTGTGTCATCCTCGGAGTAATAAGTTCGGTAGTTATGAGTAAGCTTTGAAATAACTTCTATAACCCTGTCCCCATATTCACGATTAGCTACAAAAATAATACTGTTTTTAATGGCTTCAGGATTCTCTTTTAAGAAGTATTTAAAATTTACTGGCTTGAATTCTGCTGTTTTGTAAACATTAGCCAATTCTCTCCAAAACTCTTCTTTGGACATTGGCTTTCCTTCTTTAGCTCTTATATGCTTTCTCGCTTGTATACTTTTTAACCTATTTTTATCCATGTCAGATATATCGTAAGGTATGGATTTATAGTCAAACTCAACTAATATCCCCTTTTTTATTGCATCTTCAATAGAGAAGCTAAATATAACCGGTCCAACTTCTTTCTCAATAAACTCAGTACCAATTGAGTCGTACTCTCTCTCTGGTGTGGCACTTAATCCTAATTTGTATTTGAATATTTGGTGTGTATTCTGTAAGGTATTAATAATACCTGGAGACCCCATACCATGAACTTCATCGTGAATTATTAATGTATTTCTTCCATCTTCTGGAGATATCTGATTTATTACTTTGTGAAGGTTTTCTCTTGAAATTATTAAGATAGAGCCTTTTTGATGTAACAAATATGACTGTCCTTCATGATGTTTATAGTAATGCCTAAATACATCATCAATTAAACCACTCTGAGTTATAGGATTAGATAATATTTCTTCGTACCATTGATTAAGGAGATCATTCCCATCAGTTGCAACTATAGCTTGCTTTACTTCACCACTTTTTAAAAGAGTGGCGAGGATTTTTAAAGAAGTTTTAGTTTTCCCTGTACCTGTAGCCATTTCCAACACGCCAGCTTTTTTCTCTAGAAAAATATTTTGAGCTATATCTTGATGCGCCCAATTACTCTTTTCTTTAGTTGCACGGTTGTCAGAGTATGGGTTTTTATTTGGTGCGATTTCCTTAATGTTCTTTATAGACTTATCAGATAGTTCGACCGTAATAAGTGAGGGCTCTTCTCCAGCCCAGTACTCATTAAACTCTGCTTTTGTATTTTCAACACGCTCACTGTCTTCCGGAAGCCAGCTTCTAAAAACCTGTATTTTCTCCCAATTTTTTTTGTGCCCTGAGTATGACTCATTAGCAGAGCCTTCAAACGCAACAACATCACCCCAAGGAAAATAAAATACTCCTGATTTTTGATGGAATAAGGTTGAGTCAGATTGGTGAATGGGATGAGCGAATTTAATTTTTAGTTTGTTAGTTGCAATTAACCATGAAAATAAATTAAGGCGTAACTCTACATTAGACTGATTAGAAATAAATTCTGATATTAATTTATCCCCAACATCACTAAGAAGCTTTCTCCTTTCCTCGGCTGATAAAGCTCTTCTCATGGCATCAGCATCTTCTTTTTGAAGCTCTGGACTAATAAGAAGCTGAATGTGAACGTTTTGTTCGCTTATTCGCTCTAGCAATGCTACCCAAGTGACCAAAGCCGAACTTGAAAAATATCCAACAGCTCGTTGATATAGGTTGCATTGTTTAAGACATGGATTAAAAAAATCTATAACAAGTTGATTCCCTTTAGTTCTGTATGAAGAACTCAAAGACTTTATAGTATCTCTATCTTTAATTGACATTTAATTAAGCCTAACAATAAGATTGTTGAGCTCTGTGTCTAAAATACTCTGATTAATCTGGGCTTCAAGGCCAACAGGAATTTCTGTAGCTTTAATGATTATGTCTGTATTAGTAAAGTTATTTAGAAAGTTCTTAAATACAAGTTTAGATTCTTCATAGTCTACCCAACCTAACTCTTTAGGTTCGTCAAAAATCTGATTTAAATAGCTTACAAAATCATCTTTCTCGTTAAATATAAGATATTGAGAATAAAAATTAACAAGCGTTGAAATTCGTAATTTCGCGGTTAAAGATAATTCGTGAACTAGTTGCCAATTACTATTCGGCTTTATTAACCCTAGGCATATCATTAACGAAAGTATTGAAATGCTATGACGATCGTCTAGTCTTGCACCAATAGCCCTATTTACGAGAGTCCAACTGCAGAAGCTTTTAAAAACAGTCACTATTGAAGACGATATAAGTTGAGATGTAGTTATCGGCGTATCTAAAATGTAGAATCTATTCTTTTCATACAAGCTAAAAAATTCCAATTTATTTTTTTCTGCGATCCAATGGTTTATTTCAGTTTTTGAGCATGGCCATTTGTCTGGAGCTACAACATGCAAGAAATTTGATAATAGTTTTGTATTCTTTTCGGAAACCAGCCAATTGGCCCATCTATACTCCATATCGAAGTCCCATAATGGATATGCACCTACACCAACCCCAGAAGCACAAGAAAGGCAGTAAAGATCGCATTGCTCCTCTTGAAGAAGCTCTTGTTTTCCTGCATTTACATAATCATTATCTTTCTGACGTTCTCTTACACCATATATTGATGGGGCATATCTTAAAAAGCGATCTTGATTATTTATTAGGATAGGCCCAACGCTTGCTTTTGCATAAGTATCGCTTGTTTCCTCCATAAATTCTTTGCGCAGCTCCTCAAATCGGGTAATTTTTTTATTAAGCAAGTTATACAAATGATCCCGTATAGACAAATCTTCACCTGCCTCTAAAGATTCATTTTGCACTGATGTATTTGTAGTTTTTATGATTTCAGAAGTGCTGGGATTTAAGGCAACCCATCCATATTCGTATAATTTCAAGAAAAGATGCGGATTTGTATTAAATACAATTTCAAGATCTCTTGCACCACACTTATCTTCACTAAAATTATCGCAGTACGCATTTGAAAATGAATATATTTCTAATGGGATGTAATTGTCATTTGATATAGTTAATTTACTTAATAACCTATGTGCATTTACCGCTCTTCTTACTCTTGCTGTCAAAGAAGAGTTATTTACAAGATATCCATTAAACACCTTAAAGTTTTTTAGAACAGGTAGAAGATTAGTAATTTCTGAGCCGGTTGAATTAATATAATCTGCAAATTTTTCTAGGGGGCATGGGATTTTAATACTGTTTATTGATTCGTTTAGCTGATTTGAAGCCTCTCTCACACTATCGGAATCAAAAGATCCCTTTAAATAGACTTCATCTACTTTTGTTAATTCTTTATCAGCCCAGTTTCGAATACCGTCCATAAACACATTAACCATAAAGATAGTTGAAATTGATGTTTTCTTTAGTGCAGCTGCTAAATCATTTGCGAACAAACAACTTTCATATCTGAATAACTCATTAATAATATGGTGTTTGTTTTCATCGCATATTCTTTTTGCATCTTCACCAAAAAGTGAAACAAGGAGTTTAGTTGCTTTGCTCTCAATTTGTCTAACTCTCTCTCTTGTGACTTTTACTTCGGCCCCAACTTCTTCTAGAGTGGCAAAGGAGTTTGAATTTTCTTTATATCTTAAGCTTAAGATCTTAGATAATGGATAAATTAATCCATAAACGCAAAATGTCATAAAGGACTCTAAAGAGTCAAGATCATTTGATTTTGGGATTGCTTGAAAGAGCCTATAAGGACTCCCTTTCTTATAATTAATAGGCCAACCATCTGATTCCATACCAAGAATTAATTCTCTTTTGGCTAGTGCTTGTTTTATTTCATGTATTAAGTTTAATTCCCCCATAAGGACTAATTTTAGGTCATTAATACCTAGTTTACTTAACTCTGTAATCGTTTCTATAGAAGATTGCTTAAGTATACTTAAAGCATTCGAAGAAAGTTCTAATTGATCTACCCCAACACCCAGATGAGGGTTCGGGCCGCCGGTTATATTTGTCTCTTTTGACCCTGTAAGACTAAGCCCATTTAACATCAAGGCATTTTTTATTTCTTCTAATGACCCTCTACCCATGTTGGGAATCGAAAATAATTGAGCACTAGTCAGGCTAATTAAATCGGAGATTTTTGCTATATTCTGACTGCGCAAACAATTATTTGATCTGACGGTAAGGTTTAAAATATCCAAAGAGTCATCAATTGAAATGCTACATTCAGTTATGGTGTTAGTTAGCTTTGATGGAACTCTATACTTAATGAGCTTTAAAGCATTAATGGATAATTCAACTAAGCTTAGCGCTTGAAGGTTGTTTAATTGTTTAGAGTAATTCTTTACATCCTCTTGTCGAACTCCAGAATCACTTAACTTCAAACCTTTTAAGGCCAAAAAATGATTAATTTGGTTAACAGACAATTGACCCATGTTAGGTATTTTATAAAGCTCTAACTCACTTAACTCTACAAGCTCTGCAATTGTATTAACACCTATAGATTTTAGGCAATGCAAAGAACGTACATTTAGATTTAAGAATTCAATTGGTTTCAGGAGTAGAGTTTTTTCTATAACTTTGGTATTGCTTTGAAAATTGATTGTTGCTTGATCGTAAGCTTTTCTAAAAATAACGACTGAGAAGCTCCCGTCTAGTTTTTGTATGTGCTCACTTATATAATGATTTAGACACGCACTTGCATCTTCAAAACTTAAATATCCCAGGCAAAAAAGCTCCTCAAATGCTTTTGTCAAAAATGGTATTATTTCATCATCCAAATTGTTAAATTGGTTCATTATGCTTTTACTTAAGTGTCCTAGTTTTAGTTTAAAACTTTGCGGTCTTTTTTAGATACTTTTTTATCTGGGCGTGGTCTATTGGATAAAGCCATTTCATTTACTATCTAAATCCTATTAAGTGTATAGTAAATAGCAGTCATTTAGCTAAGGATTAATAATCCAGTTTTTTTATTCATAAAATATCTGACTTTTCAAATCTCGCTGCAGCACCTTAAAGAATGCTTGCTTGCGCTCATTACTACTTGCGTCGCATACGTGTGAAGCGTTTTCTAACTGGTAGCGTCTAAATACCTCTACCTTGTTGGTATTTAAACGATACGTTGCCTTGTAGTTAATACTGTCATTCTGATAATTTACATCTGCTGGAATGCGGCTAATGTGTGTATTAGTAGGGAAATTTAGTGTATAGGTTTCTTCCATAGTATTTGAGTAGCATGCGGTTGGAAATTTAATGGTATCCCTTGGTTTGTTTCTTCCAAGTCTTGCGATAGAGCCTTCGGTAATTCCAACGGGTATTTTCATAGCGCCTGGCCCCGGGAAATTGGAGTTTGGGTCTAGTGTGAATGTTGTACTTTCTTCAAATGGTTTGGCTAGATTAAATGGATCGCCAGCAGTGATTTTTCCAAGCCCAGTTTCGCCGACTGGATTTAGTCTGTGACGAGCTAGTTCTTCATCTTCAATGTCAGCCTCCGCAGATTGCACTCCGCGGAAATTAACTTCAACAGCTCCCGTCATACGACTGTGGCTCATGCCCGTCATTGAGCCGTCTTTCGCAATCGTAATATTTACTTTCGTGGCGATGAGGTTATCTTTTGCCCTCATCTTAGGCGTATGTCCAATACGTCCTAAGGCAGTTAGAATTACTGGCTTATCCATATCGTCCATAGGTAACGAACCATAAGGTGCAAATTGTGCTGTGGCGTCTAAGTAAATATCAAGACTTGGGATATAGTTAATGACGTGATTCTGTGGTGCCATGACTGCTAACTTAGGCAAGGTATATGCCTCACCTAGATTAATTAGTGCAGGACTGCTTTCAATTCCTTTAGCTTTAAGCAGCGTTTCTAATATGACTGCATGGTCTTTACAATCTCCGTAACGGTTAATAAGGATAGTCTGTGCTGTGTGCGGTACAACACCTCCATTGCCTAGATAGACTGCGACATAACGAATGTTCTTACTGACCCATCGATACAGGGAGGCCGCCTGTGATTTATGATCAGCCATTCCCTTAGTGAGGTCATCAGCAAGCGCTTGAATCTCTGGAGTGACTTTGGTGCTAGCATCAACACCCTTTTGATAGGCACGGCCTATATCTGCTTGGTTTTTAAAGCTAGACGCTATGAAGTAGGGGGCATAGTCCTCAATATCTATTTGTCCTGGCTCTGGTGGCAACGCAACTTCTTGCTTAAAAACATAATGGTAAAACTTTTGACCTTTGGTCTCTTTTACAAGACTGCCTACTAAGCCTTTACTATCAACCTGAACGGGCAGTTTGTTGTTGACGATTAGGTTGATGTCGTAATTTCGGTAAACATAATGGGGAGTGAAGAAGTGCGACATAAAGAACTGCCCTTTAAATTGCGGGGTATGCTCAGTGCTGCGGTATTTTAGATAGAGCCGACTGCCAACTTTGACGTCTGGAAAAATCACAACCTTGTGTTTAGTCTCACTGAACATAGGTGCACCGTTACTGATTGGATCGTCAGTAGTGCGAATACCATCTTTGGGCACTTGAATTTTCTTACCATCTGCTTGCAAAGTATAGGCTTCAATGATCTGGACAGTTTCTGTCTTATTGTTGTAAGAGATGTCTTGTTGGCTATCAGCATCTACCCCTTTTTCAGTTTCGATGACTGTAATGTTTTCATATTCTGCAATGTTAGAACCATCAGCTTTCACGGTAATAGTCTCTTTCGAAAGTTCAACGGACACTGAGGGTTTATAGTCTGCTAGTGCGCTGGACGAATATAATAAAGTGATGAATAAGAGTGGCTTAATTAGATTCATATTTTAAAAAACTTTCCTAGTACGTAATCTTTCTCTAAATGCAGAATTTTTTTCTGGCTCACCGTTTTGATCTTCATAACTTCGGATCATTCCGAGAAGTAGCTCAGGGTGCAGGTCGGGATTTGGTTCTGCTTCTTTTGGAGATGTCATAGCGATACATCTATTTAAGGAGATGGCCTCTAAAAGCATATCTTTATTTGATACCCAGTAGACGTCTTTTGCACACTCTTTGCAAAATCGCACACCATCACGCGAGGTCTCCTGCATCATCTCCCAATTCTGACCACAGCGAAAACCAAATACACAATTACGGATTTTTATTAAGTTTGATTCAGTTTCGATTGGGATGGGTGAGGTCATTTAATAATTCCTTTTGATGATGTTGTCATACACGGCCAAGTCTTCTTTAGAGAAGCAGCATATTGTTACCGATTCTATTGTGTGGTGTTGTTGAATAGCTTTTGCTATAGTTGTGATGGCAACCTGCGCCGCAAGTGTAATAGGGTAACCATAAATACCCGTGCTTATGCTTGGGAAGGCCAAGGAGGTAAGCCCATTTTCTGCAGCCACTTGCATTGTGTTTTGGTAACAGGATGCTAATAGTTCAGCCTCACCTCGGTCACCACCACTCCAGCGTGGCCCTACTGTATGTATGACGAACTTAGCAAGTAGTTTGTAGCCTTTTGTGATTTTGGCCTCACCCACTTTACAGCCATCTAAAAACTGGCATTCACTTAACAATTCTGGACCTGCTGTACGATGGATAGCGCCGTCAACGCCTCCACCTCCAAGTAGGTAAATGTTAGCCGCATTAACGATAGCATCAACCGATAGCGTGGTGATGTCGGCTTTGATTAATTTAATTTTTGAAAGCATTTGTTAATGAGCGCTCATTAATTATTCATCACACTTTAGCTTTAAAATCTTTTCTGCCGATAAGTTTTCCAGGCTCTGTCCCTGTTAAGTAAGCTCCCCCAGAAATTCTATCGTAATCTATCCAATCGCATGTCATCGTTACGCCACCAAACAAACTTTCATTAACACAAACATCTAGCCATTTCGCAGGTTCACCTTTCTCATTAGTGACATGGGTGATGAAGCCTAAGCTTTGCCAGTGTTGTACCAAATATTTCATATCCATTGAGTTCATGGTGCCATCTCTAAATAGGTGTTCGTCATACCAAATGCGCCCGCCAATTGCATAAGCATGATCTTGTAAGCACTGCTCCCATCCGCCAGGGTATTTTTCTTTAATAGTGGCAATGGGGACAATAAAGTCTATGAACTCTAATTGAATCGACATGACTATCCTAAAAAAGTCATATTTGTTGTGGCTTTTGCGTACTTTGATGCGTACTGGCAGTATTCACAAGCTTCTGCAGGTGTCGGAATGACATCAGAATCAAGACACTCTTTAATTGCATACAGGGTTGGCTCGACCCAGTCATCGTTGCCGACATAAGGCAGCATGGATACTATAAAGTCTAATCGGTTGTTGAATGCAGATTTGTCTTTGATACCGTTGCAATATACAAACCAACCTTGCGTTGCAACATTAAATCCATTCTGACGTAATAGCCATTGGTAGAACTCCATTTGGCGCTTATAGCCAATCTGCCAGTCTGCATCAAGTGTAACGGCCTCGGCCTTAGATGTGGCTTTGTAATCAACCACTATCATTTCTTTGGTATCCAAATCAAACCAAATATCATCCACTGCACCGAAGGTCTCAAAGTTTGTGGCCTCATGCACAAACGATACCCCTTTAAAGTTACTGCGCCAGATATCTAGTTGTATGTTTCGGTAAGGAATTGCATGAAGTCCTGCACCTGTCATATACGGATGAGGTAGGTTTTCTGCACGATAATGATCAAACTCTTTTTTGAGTAAGGCATCCACTGCGCTATTTAAGTTGAACGGAAAGCCAGGCGGGCGCTTCACACCTAAACGCACATCTAGATAAAAGCAATGTGGGCAGTTGAGGAATAGATCTACCTTACTGCGACTGATGCGAAAGGGGTCTTGTTGCCCAGGTGCGTAAATGTATTTTCTAGCCATAAATGATAGATCCAAATAGTTTTTTATTTATCTTATTAACTTAAGGTTAGCTTAGTTTTCTTCAATGTAATTTGTAATCTCACCTAAAGTGATCATCTTCATTTCATCATCAGAGCGAATCAGAGAGGAAATAGCAACGCATCTATTTAAGTTGATGGACTCAAGTAGCGATGATTTAGTCGCGATGAAATAAACTTCTTTCTCGCAGTGATTGCAGAATCTAACATCATCCTGATTAGTCTCTTCCATCGCATCCCAATTTGCGTCACAACGAAAGCCAAAGACGCAGTTGCGAATCTTTATTTCTTTTGACTCTATTTCTTCTTTAAAGGCTGAATTCATTCGTGTACTCCTATTGGATTATCTATACGGATATATTTGTGGCATCGGAAAAAGTATTTGCCAGTAGCCTAAAGCTATTCTCATTGATTAAGATTATTTTGGTTAGCTTTTATAGCGTTACCAAAGTTTGTGCCCAGATATCCTTGCTGCTAATGAGTTCTAGAGAAGTGTTGTCGGTAAAGGTAATGAATAGAAATTCATTGGCATCAAATAACGCTGATGCAATGGTCTTGCCAGCCACTTCTGTAATTTCCTTTATATTATCCATGAGTATCTCCCGCCAATAAGTCAGTGATGGTCGTTGAGGAGATTAATTTAAAAGTTTTAAGTGAGTAGCGTCCGCTGATCACTTTTTGTCCTTTCTGGTAAATCACCGATAAGGTCTCAGCGTCTATAGCATCGCTAGATAACAAACTATCAAAATCACTTAAAATTTCTACAGCGCCCTTGCCGTCAGCGTGTGCTAAACCTATTGAATGAAGATCGCTTTCATCAAGATCGCTATCATTGTTGGTGTCAGCTTTGACATATTGATAGATAACGCCAAGCGCTGGATTGTTTTCATAATCCCCAAATTTCCCAGTTGCAGTGACGATACTTGATGACAGGATAAGATGGTTTGAATGTGGGAATAGCATCTGTACCTTATTCTCTTTAGTCGAAATAAACATGATGTTGACAGTCTTGGACCTAGAGTAAACTTTGTAATTGTCTGTTTCACGTTCAGAAATGTCGGCCATCATGGTGTCGGCGCCATTGATTTTATGGAAACCAGTAAAAATAAGCGCCTTCTTCTCGGTTCCTGTGTCTTTGTCAGACTTAACAACGACCTCGCCATACTTGGGTTTATGCGACTCTAAATAGACGTAAACAAGACCCCAAATACCTAGCCCTAGAATACTAAGTAAGCCTAATAGCAGAAGCGCCTGATTAATACGGCTGATGACGCTGAATGTTTTATCGAGTTTCATGTGATGCATTCCTTAATGGTATTAACGACTTAACAAACTAGGGCGATTCAACAATAAATAGTTTAGTAGTTGCTTAACGACATTATCTTTTCGGGATATATTTTTCTGATTGGTCAGCGTAAAAAACATTTCCATAAACTGGGCTGAGGCTGCCTCAGGTGACTTAGGTTTAATCGTTCTACTAAGTGGTGTAATACCAGCAATTGATGACCAGTCGGCGGTATCCATTGGCATTAAATCTCTGCGTTCAGTTGCTAGCACTACTAAGTCTGCATGACGTATTGTGTCATTATGTTGGAGGTTTACACCAAACCTAACTCCTAATACTTCGCAGAAGTTTGCTTCAATGGATTGATACTCTGGCAGTAACTCCTTGAGGGGTTGCACCACATCGCCAAGATAGGCCTCGCTAGCATCGTGAAGTAAACCAGCAAGCCTTAATTCACGTGGAAGAATTGAAGCCACCAGTACGCTATGTTGCGCTACTGAGTAAAACTTATTGGTGTGGCCATTAAATCTGCATTGATGCGCCAAGCCATGGGCAATATCGCCAATGACGATTTGTGATGGACTGGGGTTGAGCAGGGATACACGGCGACCACTCTTAGTTGAAACTGCTGGCATATTCATAATAATTACGCTTCACTTGTTAAGTTAAATGCGATTATGGGCTTGCCAAGGCTCACATAATGAGCCAGTATCAATTTTGTGAGCTAGCTCATTCTATGAGCTTGTAGCCATACAGAATGATCGTATCGATAACTGATGTATGGAGATGGTCATGAATGTACATGTTTCGCATCACGCAGGTGTTCGTATGCAGCAACGGGCAATATCGGCAGACATGCTAGAACGTTTATTAGAGTTTGGTTATAGTAGATTCAATGGGCGGGGTACTCAGATTGTAACGTTTCCTAAGCGGTCTGTTAAAAAGCTAAAAGAAAAGCTCACTCATCAAGAATTTGTTTCATTAGAACGACACTTGGATATTTACGCGGTGGTGTCTTTGGAGGATGAGCTTTTAACCGTGGGATATCGCACACGACACATGCGCATGCATTAGTTTGTGTTTAATAATAAAGTGGACTGGAAATTATGAGTATCAATGAGCGGATCTATCAGATTGATAGTTTATTGCATGAGCGACGTAGCATTACTTTCCAGGAATTACTTAGCCGCTTGGAAGTTTCACCCGCAACGCTTAAACGAGACCTTGCTTATATGCGAGATAGACTCAACGCACCAATCATCTTTGATAAAGATTTGTTTGGCTATCGATTGGATGTGCAGGGGGTTGGCGCTCAGTATGAGTTGCCGGGCTTATGGTTTACCGCTGAAGAAATCTACGCACTGCTCACTATGCAGCATCTTCTCTCGAACTTAGACACGGGTGGACTGCTTGGGCCTCACATCAAACCATTGTTATCTCGTTTGACTGTCTTGTTAGGCACTACTGATGACGCAGTTGATCAGGTGCAAAAACGCATTAAAGTGGAAAGCATGGGCGCACGGCAGGTGCACTTAGATTTATTCCAAGTCGTTGCATCAGCGTTGGTGCGTCGGAAACGTTTAATTATTGAATATCACTCTCGTGGTTCAGATGAAACCAGCACGCGTGAATTGTCCCCTCAACGCCTTATGCATTATCGGGGTAATTGGCATTTAGATGCTTTTTGTCATGTTAAGAATGCAATGCGTAACTTCTCAGTAGATGCAATTAAGAAAGCTGAAATTACCGAGCGTGTAGCCGACGATATACCTGAGGCTCAGCTTAAGGAGGTGCTAGCGACGGGCTATGGTATTTTTTCAGGTAAAGATGTTGAGTGGGCCACGCTGCATTTCACAGCTGAACGCGCAAGATGGGTTGCGGATGAACGTTGGCATTCTAAGCAGATAGGCAAGTTTCTAAAAGATGGTACTTATGAGCTAAAAGTGCCTTATTCAGACCACCGTGAGTTGATTATGGATATACTGAAGCATGGTCAATATGTGACGGTAGTTGAACCTGCATCACTTCGACATATTGTTGCTGAGACGCTTAGAGCATCAATAGCGAATTATTCTTTTATTTAATGAGAGTATAAAAATTGTGAACCCACATCGTGCGGAAGTCTACAAGAAATTAGCTGATACGGTAAAAAAGAAGTTGGATGAAAATATGCCACCTTTTTTATCGAGCAAAAAGCTAATTTTAGATGACCTAAGGCGCATAGTAAATGAGGTAATCGATAGCATATTAGAGAAAATAGCTTCTCAAGAAGATGTTGGCGATAGTGATTCTGACGATAATGACTCACACGATTGTTTAACTTTCTCATCACGTGTTTTTTGGACTAAAGTAAACGAAACTCCTTTTTTTTTAGAGCATTTGGGTTATCACTTAATTGAATTAAGATATTCTCCAAGTGAAAATAATAAAGCACGTAAGCAACAAGAGTCTAGATTGCAAAAACTTTTAAAACCAGCCGGTTACACTGAAAAAGTTGTTTTTAAAGATTTTCCTTATATCGAAAGTGCTTATCAGGAAGAGTTAGAGTCTTTGCTAGATGAGTACAGGTATAGAGAAGGTTTAGAATCCGTATCTGGGGAATATAATTTAATTAACCAAGATTGGGATGACTGCATTGATAAGTTTCCTATGTCTGAAGAGCAATATGCTTTAATTAGATCCGCTCCAGCTGGTGCTTCAGTTTGGGAGATCGGTTGGTATAAACCCAAAAAAACTACTCAACCAATTGAAAAATTCAAAAATATAGATTACCCGGCCTTTTGGGAGTCTGATTTTTTAAACTGCATAACTTCAGCCATTGGTTCTGAGTTTATTAGAAAGCTATTTAATGCAATTAAACTAGCAGCATGTTCGTCAAAGTATTTTATATTTGTAGAAGTAGGTCTTCCGTTAGTAATCAACCCAGAAATAACATTGTCAGGTAGGGTAATTGTTAACCTAGCTGGCGAGAAATTCCCTATAGACGCCAATCTTGAAATGTTATGTACTTTCCTACAGGACCTTGGTTATATTGTAAATATATTAGAACAAAAAGATACTTTACAGAGAGTTGTTGTATCTACTATGAAAATATCATGGGCAAATAAGTAACTTTATGAGTAAGTTGTAGGTTAGAAGTACCTAAGATTAATCGTAACCCCATAGGAGAGTTTTTTGCGAGGTTTAGTCATTAATGGTTAGAATCTAGGCAACATGTCGGCTTTGCAAGAAAAGGCAATATCCTGGCTGAGAATTGCGTTAGGAAATTCACGTGCAGATTTTCGAGACGGTCAGTGGGATGCAATTAACCAACTTATTAACCAGCGTGGGCGAGTATTGTGTGTTCAGCGCACTGGTTGGGGTAAAAGTATGGTGTATTTCGTTTCGGCAAAGTTAATGCGGGAGCAAGGTGCCGGCCCTACGCTTATTATCTCGCCATTACTTGCACTAATGCGCAATCAGGTTGACGCTGCAAAACGTTTGAATCTTAATGCAGAGACAATTAATTCAACTAATATGGATGATTGGGATAGTCTGCGCCAGCGCCTACTGGATGACAAAGTTGATTTGCTGCTAATTTCACCTGAGCGTCTAGCAAATGACGAATTTGTAGAAAAGACTTTAATGCCTATTGCTGCTCGAATTGGGTTGTTGGTAATCGATGAGGCGCATTGCATATCAGATTGGGGGCATGATTTCCGTCCTGATTATCGCCGTATTGGACAGATACTAAGATTGCTTCCTGGGAACATTGCTGTTCTTGCTACTACTGCAACAGCTAACAAGCGTGTTGAATCCGATGTGGTAGAGCAGCTTGGGGGCTCCGTGTTAGTTCAAAGAGGAGCGTTAACCCGAGAAAGTCTAGCTCTCCAAACTATTTCGCTCGCCAATTCTGCTGAACGTCTAGCATGGCTTGCAGATCATATCCCAGAGTTACCTGGTAGTGGCATCGTCTACACACTTACTACTCGTGATGCTGACAGGGTTGCAGAGTGGCTTAAAGTTAATGGGATCGAATCTGCAGCATATCATGGCGATAAATCAAATGAAGAACGCCTATTGTTAGAAGATTTGCTTTTAGGAAATCGTATTAAATGTCTTGTTGCGACAACTGCTTTAGGTATGGGGTATGACAAGCCAGATTTGGGTTTTGTTATTCATTATCAGACCCCTGGCTCGGTTGTTTTTTATTATCAGCAAGTGGGCCGTGCAGGACGAGCAATTGACGAGGCTTTTGGAGTGCTGTTATCTGGAGTTGAGGATGAAAGAATAAACACATTTTTTCGTGAATCAGCTTTTCCACCAGAATGGCAAATCAATCGAATTCTTGAAGCTCTAGAAGCATCCAACGGAATGACGGAGAGAGAAATTGAGCGCGCCGTAAATCTTCGCAAGTCTCAGATTGTCAAAGTATTAAAATTGCTGGTTGTCGAGGATAGAAGTCCGGTAGTTAGGATTGGTGGAAAATGGAGTCGCACATCACAGCCATTCAAAATTGACGAAGACCGGATTGGGCATTTAACACATCAACGGCAATTAGAGTGGAATCAAATGAAGTCATATATCATAAGTCAACAGTGCTTAATGCACTTTTTGACATCTGCTCTAGATGACATAGCATCAAAACCATGTGGAAAATGTGCGATTTGTTTGGGGAGACCGGTTGTTCCCATAACAATTTCGAGTGAAAAACTTATAACGGCGCAAAGGTATGTACGTCAAAGTGAAATGATTTTAGAAGCGAACAAGCAGTGGGATATCTCAGCGCTACCTATTTATGCTAAACGCTACTCTTGGAACAAATTAAATATCCCACTCAACTTACGAAGTGAAACTGGTAGGATTCTTTCTCGCTGGGGAGAACCATTATATGGGGAGTTGGTTAGTTCAGGTAAATCATCAGGTAAATTTTCTAATGAGCTGGTGAGTGCATCTGTTGATATGATAACGACTCGTTGGGGGATGAGGCCATCTGCAAGGTGGGTGACTTGTATTCCTTCTACTAGACACCCAGAACTAGTGCCTGATTTCGCTCAAAAGTTAGCGCTCGCTCTTGACTTGCCTTTTTACGCAGTTCTAGTAAAAGTTGCTCATACTGAAGAGCAGAAGGGGATGCAGAATCGGTACCATCAATGCCATAATCTTGATGGCGCATTGGATGTAATAACTACAGGTGTTGATGTTTCTGGTCCAGTAATTTTAGTTGATGATATTTGTGACTCTGGCTGGACTTTGACATTGGCTGCAGCTTTACTGCGCGAGGCCGGAAGTGGCCCTGTTTATCCATTTGCACTTGCAACAACAATTTCAAAATAATGCCTAAAGACATGACTAATAACAACATAGAACACTCTCCTTTGACTCCTGATACGGAGGCAATTCTTTTACTTTGCGGCCGGTTTGGAGCCGAATCAGGTGACCAATACAAACCGCTAACGCAGAAAGAATATGAGGCACTTACTCAATGGTTATTAGAAAGAAAGATTCGCCCTGCCGATTTGCTTAACCCAGATGCAGCTTTATTTGCAGATTTAATTCATGCAAAACTTGATTGTTCAAGAATTGATGCTCTTCTGCATCGAGGGACTGCGTTAGCACTTTCTTTGGAAAAATGGCGGCGAAGTGGTCTATGGGTATTATCTAGGAGCGACATCTCTTACCCTAGACGCTTGAAGAAGATCCTTGGACAATCTGCTCCACCTTTACTTTTTGGGGCGGGAGACCAGAATTTACTGAATTACGGCGGAGTAGCTATTGTAGGTTCAAGAGATGTATCGGAGTCAGGTTTAACCTTTACTGCGGATCTTGCTCGGGCATGCGTTAAGAGTGACTTTGGGATAGTCTCAGGTGGGGCAAAAGGCGTAGATGCTTCTGCCATGCAGGCTGGAATTGAGGCAGGAGGAGTAGTTGTCGGTGTTTTAGCTGCAGATCTCTTACGAGCCAGTGTTGTTAGGGAAAACCGTCAAGGTATTCAAGCGGGTCAGTTAGTTCTGGTTTCACCATTCAATCCAGAATCAGGTTTCAGTGTAGGCGCTGCTATGGCGCGGAATCGCTATATTTATGCTTTGGCTGATTATGCTGTTGTTGTAGATTCTGCTGAAGATACGGGAGGCACTTGGGCTGGGGCGATTGAAAATCTTAAAAAAGGCTGGACACCATTATATATAAGGGACAGTAACGAAAAGCCTGGGAATTATGGTCTTATGGCCAAGGGAGGTATAAAGTTTTCATACACATTTGATGGTCATGAGTCTATAAAAAGCTATTTTGAATCAAATGAAAATAATCAAAACACTCCGGCAATTGAGCCGACATTGGGATCAGATGCGATTGAATCCTTGCCTGGTGATTTAAAAAAATTAACTCTAGGCAGCTCCATCCAAATAGCAACAGATTCAGAATCAGGGTTACCTATGGATATGTTTAACGCTTTTATCGAAGGGGTAACTGCGATACTAAATGATGGGGCCAGAACGGCCGAAGATATTCGCATCATATTAGGCCTAAAGAAAGACCAAATCAAAGCTTTGCTATCATCAGCGGTATCTAATGGATATATAGAGAAACAAAAGACCCCTGTAAAGTATTCGTTACCAAAACAGAAAAACCTTTGTTAAATGACTCTGCAGCTAGAGATAATGGATGATTATTAACTTAATAGCACTATGAGTGCAGTCTACTAAAACTATTGTTAACTAAGTTAATCAGGCTGGTTCCAGAATCATAGCAAAAAATATGTATAAGCCTTTGTATAAGCCTTGGGTGCTAGATAAACAAAAGGCCTACAGTCGTTAAACTGTAAGCCTTTGTTTTTACTACCGGTATTTGGTGCGCCCGGAGCGATTCGAACGCCCGACCCCTTGGTTCGTAGCCAAGTACTCTATCCAGCTGAGCTA
>TBL_comb47_HYPODRAFT_10002961_pt1 | contig 20510 bp, 20 predicted proteins | sample TroBogypolimnion_40_FD_10682 | JGI IMG/M metagenome (IMG submission 10682) | reverse complement strand
CCTCCTCCCCGCAGAGGGCAGTGGAGGTCTGGTGGCCCAGGAAGCCCAGCATGCTTTTGATGGAACTCTGGATGAGGTCGTCATCGTCCACCAGCAGCACCTGCAGTCGCCCATGGGAGGCCAGCGCGGCCTGAGCGCCGGAGCTCTCCCGGGTGCCAGCGGGCAGGTCCTGGGCGGGGAAGCGCAGGGTCACGCACGTGCCCAGGCCGGGCTCACTGTGGAGCTGCATCTCGCCCTGGTGGTTCTTCACGGTGCGGTACACGATGGAAAGACCCAGCCCCGTGCCCTTGCCCACTTCCTTGGTGGTGAAAAAGGGATCCAGGGCCTTGTCCAGGATGTCCGTGGCCATGCCCATGCCTGTGTCCTGCACCTGGACCTCCACCCAGTCCGGGTTGAGGTTCCGGGTGCGGAGGGTGAGGGTGCCCCCCTCGGGCATGGCGTCCACGGCATTGACGCAGAGGTTCATGAAGGCGTGGGTGAGGGCCCCCGCATCTCCCAGGACGCCGCGCAGGTCCGGGCTGAAATCCAGAATGAGGCGGACCTGGGCCAGGGTGGTGTGCTCCAACAGGAGGACTTCCTCCTGGAGGAGGATGTTCAGGTCCAGGGCCCGCTCCTCCGCCACGTTCTGCCGGGCGAAACTGAGCAGGCTCTTGAGCAGATTCCCGCCCCGCTCTGCGGCCTGGATGATGGTGCCGAAGGCGCCCCGGGCGGGGCTCTCCAGCGGCAGGTCCTCCTGGTGGGCCGAGGCCAGGCCCAGGATGGCCCCCAGCACGTTGTTCATGTCATGGGCCAGGCCCCCGGCCAGGCTGCCCAGGCTTTCCATCTTCTGGGCCTGGTGCAGCTGGGCCTCGAGGATGCGCTGCTGCTCCTCGGCCTCGCGGCGTTTGGTGACGTCCGTGATGATGCCCACCAGGGCCCGTAGGCTGCCGTCGGGGTTCTCCATGCGCCGCCCCGAGAGGTGGCCCCAGAAGGTGGTGCCGTCCCCCCGCAGGAACCTCCGCTCCACGGACACGAAGCTGATCTCCCCGGTGATTATCATGCGCATGCGCTGGTCGCCCGTGACCTTCTCGGAGGGGTCCAGGTGATCCGGGTAGGTGGTCCCAATGACGGCTTCCAGGGGCAGGCCGAAGAGGTCCGCCATGCACTGGTTGGCGAAGGTGATGACGCCCTGTTCCGACACCAGGATGATGCCTGCCTTGGAGGCCTCGAAGATGACCCGCAGCTTCTCCTCGTTCTCCCGGAAGGCCTCTTCGGCCCGCCGGGTCTCGGTGATGTCGTGGGCCACTCCCATGAACTGTGGGCTTCCATCCGGGGCGCAGACCCGGGTCCCGTTGGCCAGGAACCAGCGCCAGCTGCCATCTGCATGACGGACCCGGTAGGGCGGGCTGGTCTCCGCTTGTCCACGGCTCAAGATCCGGCCCAGGTAGGCGGCACAGGGCGCCACGTCCTCCGGGTGGACGAAGGGGGCGAAGGGCTGTCCAAGAATGGCGCTGACTGGATAGCCGAAATGCCGCTCCCAGGCTGGGGAGGCGAAGACGAAGGTGCCGTCCGGAGCCAGCACGAAAATCACATCGATGGACTGCTCCACGTAGGACTGAAAGGTGGCCTCGCTGCCCAGGAGCTGCTCCTGGATGTGCCGCTGCTCCGTGAGGTCCGTGATGAAGGCCAGAGTGCCGAGCCCACCTTCCAGGGGCACCGTGGTGGGATGGACCTTCATGGGGAAGGTGCTCCCGTCCAGGCGGCGGCCCAGCGTCTCGTATTCCAGGAGACCCTGCCCGCCCTGTTCCCGCTCCCGGTTGCGGGCCCGGACCAGGTCCCGCTGGCTTTCGGCGATGTTCTCCATCAGGGAATGGCCCAGGAGATCCTCGGGGCTGTCCGCCCCGAAGAGGCGCACATAGGCTGCGTTGACCTGAAGGTACCGGCCCCCCTGGCTGAGGGCGATGCCGATGGGCGCCGACTCCAGGGGCAAAGTGCCCCAGCCTGGCGAAGCGAGCTGGGCAGTCTGAGGATCTGGAGGTTCGGGAGGAGCCATGGCGGAAGCCAGTTGGAAGGGGTTGTCTTCAATGTCGACCGGGCGGGCCCAGTCCTGGAATTTGGTCTGCGGTGAAGGACTCCCAGGATATTCGCAGTGGCCCAGCTCCGGGGGGAATCGGCGATACTTCAGTCATGCCTGCACTTTCCCGCCCCGCCCTGCGCTGGACCGCCCTCACCTTCCTCTGGGGGCTGGTGGGCGCAGTGCTGTGGCTCACGGCGGTGCAGCTCTTCCTGGTGGCCCTGAACCCCTTCTGCCACCTCCAGAAGCCACGGGTGGCGCACCTGAGCGTGGTAAGCGTGGACCGCAATCAGGACAGCGCCATCACGGACTATGTCAGCGCCAAGCAGGGCGATCGGAACCGGGTGCTGGTCATGTCCAAAGCCGAGGCCGCCAGCCTGGAGCCGGAGGAGGAGGTCTGGATCCTGGACGCCTGGTACGAAGACAACCTGCGCCCCACCCAGTTCCGCCTGAACCCCCAGCGCATTCTGCTGGAATACCCTTGGCTGCTGCTACTGCCCGCGGCCTTCGGGCTCTGGCGCGTGCGCAAAGCGCGGGTGCTGGCCGAGGCCGAGCCCCCGCCGCCGGTGCGCCGCACCTTCACGGACGACTTCCACCTGCGGGCCCAGCGCTTCGCCAACCCGACCGCCGCACCGCCCGCCACGCCCCCTGCCGACGATCCACCGGAGACCCCTTGATGGACATCCAGCTCTCCCCCGCCACCGAAAAGCGCCTGCAGCCCGCCATCCAGCGCTTTGTCTCCGAGGAATACGGCGAAAGCATCGGCGAGCTGGGAGCCAGCACCTTCCTCCGGTTCTGCCTGAAGGAGATCGGCCCCAGCATCTACAACCAGGCCATCAGTGACGCCCAGGGCTGCCTCCAGGAGCGGGTCACGGACCTGGAGAACATCTGCTTCGCCGAGGAGACCAGCTACTGGGACAAGAAGAAGGGCATTGCCCGCAAGCCGGACCTTCGGCGTTAGGATCCCTGAACAGGTGTCCCATGCCCCACTGCCTCCTTGAAGCCTCTGCCAACCTCCCGGACCAGCCCGACTGGGTGGAGGTGCTGGGCTCCGTGAACCAGGCCCTGGTGGCCACAGGACTCTTCGTGGAGGCGGACATCAAGAGCCGCCTGCTGCGGCACGACACCTTCGTGGTGGGCGACGGAGATCCCCAGCGGGCCTTCGTGACCCTCAACGTCCAGATTTTGGGCGGCCGCACTGATGAAGTGAAGGCCCAGCTCACGGAGTCCCTGCTGCCCGTGCTGGCCCGGCACTTCCCCCTCGCTTTTGCGGAGCGGATCTTCAGCCTCACGGTCCAGATCACGGACATCCACCGTCCCAGCTACCGCCGCCAGCTCAGCTAGTCCCGTTTAGGAGTCCCCGTGGCCGATGCCATCACCCCCCGCCAACTGACCCTGCTGCAGGTGGTGGCCAAGCATCCGGACGTGCCCCGGGACCACCTGGTGAAAGCCGGGGCCACGGACGCGGACCTGATGTACCTGGAGCGCAACGACCTCATCCGCGAGCGGGCTATCGGCTGCTACCGCGTGTCCCACCTGGGCACGATCGTCCTGAAGCGGAGCCTTTGAGACCCCAAGGAGTTTCCATGACCCTGCTTACCCGCGCCGAAGCCACTCGCTACGAAGAGACCAGCCGCCACGCGGACGTCATGACCTTCATCGCCGGGCTGGCGGCCAAGGGCGACCGCCGGCTGCACATCACCAGCTTTGGCGAAAGCTCCCAGGGCCGGGAGCTGCCTCTCCTGGTGCTCTCCGCCCACGGGGCCACCACACCCGAGGGGGCCCGGGCCCTGGGCCTGCCCGTGGTGCTGGTGATCAGCGGCATCCACGCTGGCGAGGTGGAGGGCAAAGAGGGCTGCCTCATGCTGGTGCGGGACCTCCTGGAGAACAAGCCGGGCCTGGACGCGGATCAGCTCCTGGCCAGCCTCACCCTGGTGGTGGTGCCCCTCTTCAACCCCGATGGCAATGACGCCATCGATCCGGGGAATCGACGCCTGCACCTGCCCAAGCTGGAGGGCCAGCTGGGTCCGGACAGCGGCGTGGGCACCCGCGTGAACGCCGCCAAGATCAACCTGAACCGCGACTACATGCGACAGGAAGGCGAGGAGATGCGCTTGCTCCAGAGCCGCGTCTGCCAACCCTGGGCCGCGGACCTCACCATCGACAACCACGCCACCAACGGCTCCATCCACCGCTTCTCCATGACCTACGATGTGCCGCACACCATTGAAACGGGCCGCCGAGAACCCATCGAGTTCATGCGGGAGCGTCTGCTGCCGCCGGTCACCGCCGCCCTCAAGGCCAACCACGGCCTGGACTCGGGCTGGTACGGCAACTTCGTGGAGGACGAGCGCGCCATCGATGCTGAGCGCGATGCGGAGCCCGGTGCCCCGGTGCGCGAAGGCTGGATGACCTATCCCCACCACCCCCGCTTCGGCGGCAACTACCGGGGCCTCACCAGCCGCCTGGATCTGCTGCTGGAGTGCTACTCCTACATCCCGTTTTCCGAGCGGGTCCGCACCGCCTATGCCTTCATGCTGGAGACCTTCCGCTTCGTGGCCGCCCACCGGGACGAGGTGCTTCAGACCGTGGCCCTGTGCCAGGTGCCCCGGGACCGCATGGCCATCCGCTATGGCCTGGAGACCTTTGCCCGGCCCATCGAGATTCTCACCCGCCTGCCCCGCACGCTGGAAGGCGCGCCCACCCGCGTGACCATCCCCCACTTCGCCCGCTTCGTGGGCACCCGCATCATTGACCGTCCCGAGGCCTACCTGGTACCCGCCAGCATGGCCGCCCACCTGCGCAGGCACGGGCTGAGTGCCCAGGAGGCCATCGGCACCTTCGAGGTGGAAGTGCCCCGAGTGGAGAGCCTGGGCACCGAAGGTGGTCGCGCCATCCTCGAAGCTGCCCAGGTGGGCGAGCTGGAAGTCTCCTGGCGCACCGAGCCCCGCCCCGCCCCGGCGGGCTGGGCCCTGGTCCCCACGGACCAACCCCTGGCCGCCATCGCCGCCTACCTCTGCGAACCCGAGAGCGACGACGGCGCCTTCGAAAACGGCCTCCTGCCCGCACCCAAGGCCGGAGATGAGCTGCCCCTCTGGCGGGTGCGCAGCCTGGGCTGAATAAAAAACAGCTGATCACCACCAGTTTTCAGCAGGTAGCCCCAACGGCTTCACCGGTGCGGGGGCACTGTTCGCCGATTGGGGCTCACCCGCTGGGCCGATGCTTCGTAGCTTGGGGACACCTGGAGTCGCCATGTCCCTGCTCGCCCCCACCCACCCTGGTTTCTTCGAGGTTCTGGCCACGCGCCGGGCCTACACCACCCTGGCCTACCTGCTGCTCAGCCTGGGTACGGGCATCCTGGCCTTCACCTACGCGGTGACGGGCCTCTCCCTGAGCCTGGGCCTGGCCATCCTCGTCATCGGCATTCCCGTGGCCCTGACCTTCCTGGCAGGCACGCGCCTGCTGGCCGTGGGTGAGGCGCACCTCCTGAGGATCCTGGTGGCTGACGAGGATGAGCAGGATGCGTCGGAGGCGCCAGCCCTCCTGCCCGCAGGGGAGGGCTTCCTGGCCCGCTGGACCACCCTCCTCAAGGACCGCCGCACCTGGACCAGCCTGCTCTACTTTGTGCTGCTGCTGCCCCTGGGCATCGCCTACTTCACCAGCCTGATCACGCTGCTCGCCGTGGGCCTGGGCCTGCTAGCCGTGCCCATCGCCAGCCTCTTCCATGCCACAGGCGGGATCAGCCTCGACGTTGGCCCCCAGGCCTGGAGCACCGCCCACCCCACCCTCACCGCCCTGCTCTGCGGCTTGGCGGGCCTGGGCCTCCTGCCTATGAGCCTCCACCTGGCCCTGCTCCTGGGTCGCTTCCAGGTCTGGCTCGCCAAGCAGCTGTTGGTGCGGAGCTGAGCCCCGACCCTTTCAAGGGAGATCCCATGAACACGCTCGACAACCAGCGCCCCACCCGGACTGAGGAGTTCAAGCTGGAAGGGGGCAAGGTCCTGGACAAGATCAAGGAGCTCATCCACCAGGGCAATATCCGGCGCATCACGATCAAGAACGAAGAGGGCAAGACCCTCATCGAGATCCCGCTCACCATCGGCCTGGTGGGGGCGGCCCTGCTCCCGGTTTTCGCTGCCGTGGGCGCCCTGGCCGCCGTGGCCTCGCGGATGGTGGTCAGTGTGGAGAAGCTTGAAGTGGACTGAGCGGCGCTTCGGGTTTCCCGGCCATCGGTGACCGCCGTCCCTTGCGGGTGGACCTGCTGACGCGGGACCATGGCCCATGCTCGAAGCCTGGCTCAACCATCCCCACGCGGCCCCCTGGCTGGTGGTCATGTGGATCGCGGGGCTGTTGGGCTCCCTGGGCCACTGCGCGGGCATGTGCGGTCCCATCGTGGCGGCCTTCGGGCTGAGCCAGGCCAAGCAGGGCGGCCGCATGTGGACCCGGCACCTGCGCTTCCAGTTGGGCCGCATCAGCACCTACATGATCCTGGGCGCCCTCATCGGCTTCCTCGGGGGCTTCGCCCGCCTGCAGACGGTTCAGGACATGCATGCCTGCTGCCGGCCGGATGGCGCAGCCCTCATCGCCGCCCAGGCCTGGCCCTGGCAGGTGTGGGTGAAGTTGGGCATCGGCGCCCTCATGCTGCTCATGGGCCTAGTCATGGCCCTGGGGGGCCGGGCGGATGCCCTCATGGAGTTCAAGCTGCCCAAGGTGCTGCAGCGCCTGTTGGGCAAGGGCCTCGCCCTGGGCACCCTGCCCTATGCCCTGGGCCTACTCTGGGGCCTCATTCCCTGCGGCCTCGTCTATATGATGCTGCTGCGCACCCTGGATGCTGGGGACTGGAAAATGGGCGCCGCGGGCATGGCCGCCTTCGGGCTGGGCAACGCCCCCCTGCTGCTGGGCCTGGGCCTCGCCAGCACTCGCCTCAGCCAGGCCTGGAAGGCCATCCTCCTGCGCCTGGGGGGCCTCCTGGTGGCGGGCATGGGCGCCTACATTCTCTGGCAGGCCGTGACCCTTCTGCGCCTTCAGGCGGCCGGCTGAGGGCAGTGGGGCTCAACCCTGTTGCCGTCCCAACCGCATGGAGTTGCCGATGACCGAGAGGCTGGACAGCACCATCGCGCCAGCGGCGAGAATGGGGTTGAGGATGCCGGTCATGGCCAGGGTGATGCCGAGGGTGTTGTAGAAGAAGGCCCAGAATAGGTTCTGCTTGAGTACCCGCACCGTGAGGGTGGCCAGGCGGAAGATGCTGGTGATGCGGCTGAGGGAGTCCCGCATGAGCACCACCGGGGCGGCGTGGGTGGCCAGGTCGGCGCCGGAGCCCATGGCGATGCCCAGGTCCGCGGCGGCCAGGGCCGGGGCGTCGTTCACCCCGTCGCCAACCATGGCCACGACCTTGCCCTCGGCCTGGAAGCGCCGCACAGCCTCCGCCTTCTCGGCGGGGGCCACGCCGCCCACCCAGGCGTCCACACCCACGGCGCGGGCCACGCGCTCGGTGGTAGCAGGAGAATCGCCGGACAGGAGCACGGTACGAATGCCCCGGGCGCGCAGCTCCGCGATGACCTCGACCGCCTCGGCACGGGGTCGGTCGCCGAATGCCAGGGCACCCACACAGGTGCCATCCACCGCCGCGAAGGCCACCGTGAGGCCTTCGGCTTCCCAGGTCGCGGCCTGGGCGTCGAGCTCCAGGCCCAGGGCAATGCCTTCCTCAACCAGCAGCTTCCGGTTGCCCACGGCGACGCAACGATCCGCCACCCGGCCCACCAGTCCAAGGCCTGGCCTTACCTCGATGGCGGAGGCATCGAGGCCAGCTGTCCCTTGCTCAGAGGCATAGCGGCCTATCGCGTGGGCCAGGGGGTGCTCGGAATAGGATTCCAGACCTGCCACCAAGTCCAGGTGGTCCAATGCCGCGTGACGCACGCGGAAGTCGCCTTCGGTGAGGGTTCCGGTCTTGTCCAGCACCAGCAGGTCCACCTTGCGAAAGGTCTCCAGCACGCGCACATCGCGGACGATGATGCCCTGCCGGGAAGCGCTGCCGATGGCAGCCGTGGTAGCCAGGGGGGTGGCGATGCCCAGAGCGCAGGGGCAGGCGATGACCAGCACCGCAATGCCCCGCAACAGGGCCTCGGTGGGGTGGAGCCCCCGGCCCAGGCAGACAACCACCGTCGCCAGGGCCAAGCCCAGCACCACGGGGATGAAGATGCGGGAGACCTGGTCCACGGTCCGTTCCAGGGGGCTCTTGCTGGCCAGGGCCCCCTGCACGGACTTCACGATCTGGGCCAGGGTGGAGTCCTCGCCGGCCCGGGTGACACGGACCTCCAGAACCCCGGAGGTGTTGAGGCTGCCGCAGACCACGGCACTGCCCACGGTCTTGGCCCGGGGATCGGCCTCGCCGGTGACCACGGCCTCGTCCACGGCGGAGCTGCCCGCCACCACAATGCCATCAGCGGAAATGCGCTCACCGGGCTTCACCAGGAACACAGTGCCCGGCTCCAGAGCCTCGATGGCCACGAAGCGCTCTTGGCCCTCGATGCGCAGCCGGGCCTTGCGGGGCAGCAGGCGGTGGAGCATGGCGATGGCGCGGGCGCTGCGGTCCTTGGCCCCCCGCTCCAGGGCCTTGCCCGCCAGGACCAGGGTAACGATGGCGCAGGCTGTGTCGAAGTAGTAATGTCGCCCGCCCTGGAAGGCCTGCACAGAGCTGTACAGGAAGGCCGCCAGGACGCCGGTGGAGATGAGGGCCTCCATGCGCAGGGTGCCGCGCTTCAGCCCAAACCAGGCGATGCGGTGGATGGGCCAGGCGGAGTAGAGCACCGCTGGCAGGGCCAGGCCCATGAGGATGAAGGGGATGAAGCGTGCAGCCCAGCCGGCGATGTGCTCCCAGTAGCTGGCGTAGATCACCAGGCTGAAGAGCATCACGTTCATCCACATGGCTCCGGCGATGCCCAGACGCAGCACCATGTCCTGCCATTCGCGGCGCGCCCCTTCCTGCTCGGTGCCGAACTCCGCGGCCCGGTAGCCCAGTGCCTTCACGCGCTCGGGGATCACATCCGGGGGCAGCAGCTGGGGACAGTAGGTGACCTTCAGCAAGTCCGAGGTGAACAGCACCTCCGCCGTCACGATGCCGGGCTCCTGGCGCAGGCCATGCTCCACCACCCAACCGCAGGCGGCACACCACATGCCAGACAGCTGGTAGAGCGCCTCCCGAGTCTCGGCCCCTTCGGGCAGAGCCGCAGGCAGGGGCTCGGCCACGCCCAGGAGGCCCAGCCGCTGGCTCTCCTGGAAGAGGTCTGTCTGACGCAAGTCTACGCCCGCCTCGATGGCCCCGCTCTCCAGCAGGATGGCGTAGACATTCAGGCAGCCGGTGCAGCAGAAGCGCAGCTCCTGCTCACGAAAAACTTGCACCTGCGGGTGCTTCGTGGCGCCGGCGCCACAGAGCTCGCAGACCAACCCAGAGGTCATGAATGCTGGGTCTGCTGGGGCCGTCCCTGCTCATCGAGCATGATGGGGTTGGCCTTCCTCGTGAAGTAGTAGGCCACGCAGAGAATCACCACGAAGAGCGTGCCGATGAGCCAGAACATGGTGAGGAAGGCGGCCCCGCCCTTCTTCGGTTCACTCATGGGTCACTTCCTCTTGATGGGGGTGATGAAGGTCATCTCTTCGGCGTCGGATTTCCGGGCGGCATCGGACTGGGCCAGGATCCGAATGTGGTGCACATCCTCACCATCCTGCACGAAGGGTGCCCGGAGTTCCACCGTCCGTTCGAAGGATTCACCGGGCTTGAGGGCCACGGGATTGGCGGGCAGGGCCAGGTCGGCACCGGGAAGACCTTCAACCCAGAGGCGCACCTTGACGTCGCGGCCGGTGCGGTTGGCCAGCTTGAGGCGGATCATGTTGGCCACGCGGCCGTCGTCCAGCAGCTTGTACATCGTGGCGCGGTCAGGGTTGATCTCCACCAGCACAGGGCGGCGGAGCGAGAGGGCCAGGGCCAGGCCACCCAGATAGCAGGCCATGATGCCGAAGATGACCACCCGCTTGGCATCGCGAAAGCCCCAGCGCAGGTACCAGGCCTCCTTCTGACCGGTGGCCACCTTGGGATTCTCGCCCCAGGCGTAGTGGATGAGGCCGGGCTTGCCGACCTTGCGAAGAATGTCCTCGCAGGCATCGATGCAGTCACCGCAGTGCACGCACTCGATCTGGTAGGGCGAGTTCCGGATGTCGATTTCCATTTCGCAGACCCGGACGCACTTCTTGCAGTCGATGCAGTCCTTGGCCTCGCCCTCGCCATCCTGGTAGGCCACCAGGAGGGTGTGCTTATCCTGGAGCATGCCCTGGATGTAGCCATAGGGGCAGATGGTGGTGCAGAACTTCTGCCGCACCAGGGTGAAGTCCAGGAAGGTGAAAAGGGTCACCACGGCGCCAGTGATGCCGCCCACGGTGACGAGGTCGAAGTGCAGCAGGCGCCCCAGCAGGTCCTTCGGGTGCAGAAAGTACGAGGTGAACACGAAGGCCAGGAACACTGAAGCCAGGGCCAGGATGGCGTAGAAAAGGCCCTTGGCTGCGGCGTCCTTCAATCCGGCCGAAGCCGCCCTGAGCCGCTGCTGGGCCTGGCGCTTGGCCCAGCGCTCCACGGACTGGCTCCACTCGCTGAAGATCATCTGGGGACAGGCGTAGCTGCAGTAGACCCGGCCATGGATGATAGCCGAAGCCGCGATGACGAACATGAGGAACATCAGCGCGAAGAAGATGATGGAGAATTCGCTAATCCACAGCTCCACGCCAGCGAAGTAGAAGCGCTGGCGCGGGATGTCGAAACGCATGAGGTTCGAGAAGGGCGCCGCCACGAAGGCCAGGAAGAAGGCCAGGTGGAAGCGTTTGCGGATGCGCTTGTAGACCGTCTCCGGGGGCGGGAGAGGCGGCAGGCGCTCGACCTTGGGTTTGGCGGCGGCTTCTGACTGGATGCTCATTCAGTTATTATACAGGATCTTCGGGTTCGGCGACGGAATCGATACGCATTCCGTGTAGTGTTCGAAGCGCTTCATGAGAATGGCGTGAGTGGGGCAGCGCGAGGCGCACATGGCGCAGCGGATGCAGGTGCTCTCGTCTTTCAGCATGATGCCGCCCAGCTCGTCCTTCTCCTGGTGGTCCATAGCCTGGTACTCAGCCAGGCTGAGCTCCGCCCCCGCCTGGACCAGGCGCTCGTGGGCGTCGTAGTCCGAGAGGGTGCTGATACCCACCAGCTTGATGAGGTCCTCGGGGCACACATCCACGCAGCCGTTGCAGGCAATGCAGTGCTCCGTCTCGAAGACGGTGTTGACGTTGCAGCGGAGGCAGCGGGAGCCCTGCTGCCGGGCCGTGGCCTCGGGGAAGCTCAGCTCCACGTTCTCCACGGAGGTGGCGCGGATCTCGCTCTCGAGCACGGGGGCGTTCTCGCGGGGGGCCCGGTGCCAGCCTTCGGCCATGGTGTAGGCCGCGGGCAGCCAGCGCTTGCGGACCACCACATCGGTGCGAGTGCCGCGCAGGAAGTCATGCATGGAACGCGCGGCCGTGTGCGCCGAGGCGATGGCGTCGATGAAGAGGCGGGCGCCGTGGGCGACATCGCCGCAGGCGAAGACATCCGGTGCCGTGGTCTGGTAAGTGACAGGATCGACCTTGATGAGGCCACGGTTCACCTCAACCCCATCCTCGGGCTTGAGGAAGGTCAGGTCCGAGGTCTGGCCGATGGCAAAAATGACCGTGTCGGCGTGGATGTCCGTGAGGTCGTTCTCGTCGAATTTGGGGTCGAAGCGGCGCTCCTCGTTGAAGACGGAGAGGCACTTGACGACCCGCAGGCCTTTGAGCTTCCCGTTCTCGACGATGATCTCCTTGGGTCCCACGCGGTTGTGCAGGTGGATGCCTTCTTCGGCGCCCTCCTCCACTTCCACATCGTCCGCGGGCATCTCGTCCCGGGACTCAAGGCAGACCACGTGTATCTCCTTGTCGCCGCTCATGCGCAGGGCCGAGCGGGCCACATCGTAGGCGACCTTTTCGCTATGTCCCATTTCCAGCAGGGCGTCGTCCTGGTTCAGGGCCTCGAAGGGACGCAGGGCGGAGCGGGCCACGTCGTAGGCCACGTTGCCGCCGCCCACCACCACTACGCGGCGGCCCATGGGCAGGGGTTTGCCTTCGTTGAAGGCCTTGAGGAATTCCATGCCGTCAAAAACGCCCTCGGTCTCGCCGCCGGGCAGAGAGAGCTTGCGCCCATTGGGCAGGCCCACGCCCAGGAAGATGCCCTTGTAGCCCTGGGCCCGCAGCTCCGCGATGCTGAAGTCGCGGCCCAGCTTCATGTTGCACTTGAGCTCGACGCCCATGGAGAGGATGGCGTTGATCTCGTGGCGCACCAGTTCCCGCGGGAGGCGGAACACGGGGACACCGGCGATGAGCATGCCACCGGGCTCGGCGTTGGCTTCGAAGACCGTGACCTTGTAGCCCATCTGGACCAGGTCATGGGCCACGGTCATCCCGCTCACGCCCCCGCCCACCACAGCCACACGCTCATAGTCGCCGTGGTTGGGAGGAAGCATGCGCTGGTTGCTGCCGGCACGGTAGGCGGCGTAGTCGCCGGTCTCCGGGCCGAACTTGTCCGTGACGAAGCGCTTGAGGGCGCGGATCGCCACGGGTTCATCCAGGGAACCACGTCGGCAGTTGGCCTCGCAGGGAGCCCCGCAGACCCGTCCGCAGATGGAGGCGAACGGATTGGTGGAGCGTGCAATGCGATAGGCTTCCTCGTATCGCCCTTCGGCGATGGCCGTCACGTACCCGCAGGCATCCGTATGCACCGGACAGGCGTGCTGGCACTTGACCATCTCGACCCAGTACTGTGAGTCGTCGGGAACCCTGAACTGCCAAGTGGCGGTATCCACAGCGTCAATCCTTATGGGGTTTCTGGAAGGCGAATACAGAAACGATCACGGCATAGATGAAAACCATCCCTGCTACGACATACATGAAGACGGGGCTGGTCTGCGAGACCTTGTTGAACTGCTCAACGAAGGGTCCCCGGGTGGCGTGGTGCACATCGCCGTACATCTGGAACACCAGGTAGCTGGCGCCCCCAAGGCTGATGATGGGAGTCACGAATTTCAGGAAGCCGGGGGCATCGGTCCCCTTGCGCTCCTGGATCCAGCCGCCGGCAAAGTCCTTGAGTTCCTCCTTGCCGTTCTTGATCGGGTCGCTCATGGGGTCCTCCTCTTGGGGTCGTCATCTTGGAAAACCTGGAACTTCGCGTCCTCGCCCTCGTCGCCCCAGTAACCGTCCCGGCGCGACTTGAAGCAGAAGTACACCGCCAAGGCGAAGCAGAGGAAGAAGAAGAGGTAGGCGAAGTAGACGCTGGGGTAGGTGTAGTCCGTGGCCGGCATGGGACTACTTCTCGTAGTCGTTGGCTGGACGCCAGTCCTTGGCGCGGCCAAGGGTCTGGAGGTAGGCCACCAGGGCGTTGAACTCCTCGGGGTTGTTCACGATCCAAGTGTAGGGCGGCATGATGGAGCCCTTCACAAGGTCGCGGGGGTTCCGGAAGTGGGTGCGGTGCCACTGTGTGTCGTACTTGCCGCCGATGCGGGCGAGGTCAGGGCCCGTGCGCTTGGTGCCGAACATGTGGGGATCGTCATAGACGAACTCGTCCGGGGTGGAGATCGGCGCGTCGACGCCCTTCCAGCCGTAGCGCTTGGTGTCGGCCAGGAGGGTGCGAATCTGCTGGGTGTGACAGTACCAGCAGCCTTCCCGGACGTAGATAGCTCGGCCTTTGAGCTGCTGCTCGTTCAGTTTGACGAGCTTGCCCGTGACGCCCTTGGCGGGGTCATGGTTCTCGAAGGGCTTCGACCAGGACTTGTCGATGAGAGGCGGCGCCACCGTCGTGAGCAGGCCCCCGATGAAGAACAGGGCAAGTGAGATTCCGATGGCCCAAAGGGCGTTGTTGTCAGCTTTTTTAAACATGATCGCTCTCCTTTCCGCGGCCTAAACGGCCGCCTCCTCGTGGGCACCCAGGGCGGTGGCCAGGATGTTGTAGGCGAAGAACACGATGCCAACGAACATCATGATTCCGGACAAGAAGCGGACGATCCAGATTGGCTTCAGGGCGATGACCGTGTCGATGAAGGGGATGCTGACATTGTTCCACTGCCAGCCCTGCCAGAAGCCGCCCAGCCAGAGGGTGGTGAAGAAGCCCAGGCCGCCGATCATCAGCATCCAGTAGCTCCAGTTGGCGAGCGACTGGGAGTGCAGCGCCTTGCCCATGATCTTGGGCATGGCGACGTAGGTGCCCGCGATGGCGAAGAAGCTGAAGCAGCCCAGCACGGCCATGTGGGCGTGGCCGGGGATCCAGTCGGTCTTGGAGACGATGGCGTTCACCGTGCGCAGGCTATGCATGGGGCCCTGGAAGCAGGTGAGCAGGTAGAAGACCACACCGGACATGAGGAACTTGAGGGGCACGCTCTCGCGGAGCTGGTGCCACTGCCCCTTCATGGTGGCGAAGAGGTTGTACACCACGGCCCACACGGGGATGAGCAGCATGAGCGAGAAAGCAATGGCGATGGTCTGCAGCCACTGGGAGATGGGCCCGTGGAGCATGTGGTGGGCGCCGGTCCAGACATAGACAAAGGCCAGCGACCAGAACCCGATCATGGACAGCTTGTGGCTGTGCAGGGGGGTGTTCGAGGCCCGGGGGATGAAGTAATAGGCAACGCCCAAGCCGATGGGCGTGAAGATGAGGCCCACGGCGTTATGCACGTACATCCAGTTCAGGTTGGCCTGGTTGGTGCCCGTGGTGAAAAGGGTGGCGAAGTTGCCCGTGAGGTAGACGAAGGCGGTCCAGAGGATGCAGCCCATGGTGTACCAGATAGTCACATACATGGCCTGGTGCTTGCGGCTGGCCACTGTCATGAAGATGTTGATGCCGAACATGATCCAGGCGACCACCACGAGGATGTCGAGGTACCAAGGCAGCTCGGCGTACTCCCAGCCCTGGTTCTGACCGGCCATGAGCGTGACGACGGCGCCCAGGATGATGACGTTCCAGAGGGCTGCTGTGGCGAGCCCCAGCTTCTCGCTCCAGAGCGGCACACCGCAGAGGCGGGGGATCACGTAGTAGGCCAGGCCCATGTCCGCAGCCAGGAGCCAGCCGAAGAGCATCCCATTCACGTGCAGGGGGCGGAGACGGCCGTAGGTGAGCCAGGACATGGAGCCCATGAGGTCGGGCCACACGAACTTGGCGGCGATGGTGATGGCGATGATTCCCACGATGAAGAAATAGGCCACAGAACTGATGAGGAACCACTTGGCAGTGGCGTCCTCGTGAACCAGGGCACCTTCTGGCACCTTGGTCACCTCGGCCTTACTGAATTGCGGTTGCATGCTGGCCCCCCTTCGGTTTCTGGTTGATGCTGCGAATGAAGTTCACGAGGTCGCCCACATCGTTGTGGGTCAGGCCGTAGTCGATCCAGGAAGGCATGGCCGTGCCCTGGACGCCGTATTCGATGGAGTCGAAGAGGCGCTTGTCGTCCACGCTGTTCACGAAGAAGCTGTTCCGGAGGTTCCGGGGCTTGGGCAGGATGTCCAGGGAATTGGGCCCCTTGCCATCGCCCTTCTTGCCGTGGCAGCCAGCGCAGCGGTTCACGAAGAGGGCCTCGCCGCGGTCCGTGGATTCCTTGCTGGTGGCGACTGGGTTCTTTTCGGGAATGGCGTGGGGCTTGACCTCGCGCCGTGGCTCCTTGGTGAAGGAGCTCTGCACGAAGCTCAGCACGGCCTTGGCCTGCTCCTCATTCAGGAGCTTGCCCCAGGCGGGCATGGAGGTGCCGGCCACGCCGTTGCGGACGGAGTTGACGAGCCGTGCCTCGGGCTTGGAGTTCATGAAGCCGGCCTTGGTGAGGTCGCGGGGGTAGGGATCCAGGTGCTCAGCGATGGGACCGTGACCGTCGCCCTTCTCGCCATGGCAGCGCAGGCAGTAGTTCTTGTAGATGGCTTCGCCCGCCGGGGGCGCAGTGACGCCCTTGAGGGTGACCAGGTAGGCGGTCATGGCCTTGAACTCGTCGTCCGTGAAGCGGAAGGCGGGCATGATCGAGTCGGGCATGGTGGACTTGGGGTTCTTGAAGTGGTCGTAGATCCACTCCGAGTCCTTGATGAGGCCTTCCTGGCTGAGGTCCGGGGCGATGCCGCCGTCCCGCTCGCCGAGTTTGTGGCAGGCGGTGCAGGCCCGGTCGAGGACCAGCTTCTCGCCCTGCTTGACCATCTCCTTGGGGTTGATCTGCACCGGCTTGATGGTGGCCTGGACCAACTCGGCGCCGCCCGTGAGCTTCACCTTGAAGCGCTGGATCTCAGTCTCGGCGAAGTTGCGGCCCTTCCGGCTCTTGAGGAAGACCACCAGGGCCTTGATGTCCTCATCCTTGAGGTTGAACTTCGGCATGATCGAGGTGGCCAGGATGGACTTGGGATCGGCAATGCGGCCCCAGAGGTAGTCCAGCTTCCACTTGCGGCCCACGTCCGAGAGGTCGGGACCGATGGTGCCGTCCGAAAGGCCTTCGATGCGGTGGCAGCCATAGCAGTTGGTGGCGAAGAAGAGCGCACGTCCGCGGGTCACCAGTGCTGTGCCAGCGAAGGCTGTGTCGGTGTGACACTGAGCGCAGTTGGCCTCCATGTATTCCTTGCCCTTGAGCTTGGGGGCGAAATCCTTGCGCCAGTTCTCCTGCGTGGTGAAGCCCAGCAGGGGATCCGGCCAGTATTCGTCCCTGCCATGGCTGTATTCGGCATCGAGGCCGCGGCCCTGACCGTCATGGCAGACCGTGCAGCCGAATTCAGCGAACTTGTGGCGACGCTCCCACTTGCCGTCCTTCTGGTAGTCGCCCAGGGTGGCGGAGTAGGGGTGGGTCTTCACGGGCTCCGCATGGGAGGAGAAGCGCGGATCGTCGGCAGCGATGTGGCAGGTGGTGCAGCGATCCACGCGGGTCTCGCCGAAGTTGCTCACCACGATCTGCTCGATGCGGGGTCGGCGGGCAGCCAGCGCGGCCTTCTCGGTGTCGGTCTTGGCCAGCACCTTGGCCTGGTCGAAGTAGGTGTTCTGGTTCCGCTCCCACGGATGCCCGAACTGGTTGTAGAAGACGATCCCGTGGATGACGAGGATGAAGAAAGTGCCAATGGCGAGTGCCAGTCTCATGTCGCGCTCCTCACCAGGGGGTCACGAAGGACCAGTTGGCCCCGCGGAAGAAGGTGCCGATGATCACGAAGATGATGTTCGCCACCACGAAGGTGATGAAGATCGTGTTCGCCAGCAGCCGGTCCCGGGAGAACCACTTGCCCACACCCTTGGGGCCCCGGTCGAGGTAGGGGGTTCCCAGCAGCAGCAGGACGAAGATTGTGGGCACGCCGATGCCGCCCCAGAAGGCCGAGTAGCTGACCATTTCCTGGAGACCCAGGAAGTACCATGGCGCCTTGGCAGGGTTGGGCGGATGCAGGGCGTTGACCGGCTCCTCCAGCGGTGCGTTGAAGAGCAACGAGACGATGAGAATGGCCGAGAGGGTCACCACGAAGGTGAACAGCTCTGCCAGGAAGAGGTTGGGCCAGGAGAACACGGTGTTGTCCGGGATCTGGCCCACCTTGGTGAGCGGCCCGCGAACCAGNCCCTGGAGACCGTAGGTCTTCTTGGGCTCCAGTACCGAGGCCTTCACAGCGGGGATGGCTTCCAGGTTGATGGTGGGATCCGCGTCCTCGGGACGGGAAAGACCGCCGTCCTTGCGGATGCGCCAGAAGTGNATGGCGATCGCTAGGATCAGCACGGAGGGCAGGACCGCCACGTGGAGCACGTAGAAGCGCAGGAGCGCCTCCTGGCCCACACTGGTGCCACCCATGAGCAGGAACTGCATGTCCTTGCCCACGATGGGAGCGTAGCCGGCGATGGCCGTGCCCACCGTGATGGCCCAGAAGGCCAGCTGATCCCAGGGCAGCAGGTAGCCCGTGAAGCTCATGAAAAGCGTCAGCAGGAAGAGGACGACGCCCACCACCCAGTTGAACTCCCGAGGCTTCTTGTAGGAGCCCGTGAGGAAGACCCGGCAGAGGTGCAGGAAGACCACGGCGACCATGGCATGGGCGGACCAGCGGTGCATGTTCCGCAGCAGGGTGCCGAAGGCCACGGTACCTCGCAGATCCAGCATCCGATCGTAGGCCTGGGTCGTGGAAGGCACGTAGTAGAACATCAGCAGGATGCCCGTCACGATCAGGATCACGAACAGGAAGAACGAGACCAGACCGAGGCCGAAGGTGTAGGTGGGCCGCAGCGAGTTCTTGTGCACCTTCACGGGATGAATGTGCAGGAAGAAGTTCGTGAAGCTGGTGGCCGAGCGCTCCAGGTCATTGGACGGGAGCGGGTTCCGGAAGATGGACTTCCAGACGTTGCCGGGGAGTTCCAGCAGGGCGGCGAAGGGGGAGGGTTTGGGGGGCGTCACAGGGCTCATAGGGTCAGGTAGCTCCCAGGCGTGATTTCAATGTCCTTGTCCACTTCGATCTCGCCGTTCGGGGCGAGGGTGACCTGGAACCAGGGCAGCGGCCGCGGTGCGGGCCCCCCGGTGACGTTGCCATCGGGATCGAAGCGCGAGCCGTGGCAGGGGCAGGCGAAGCCGGTCTCGGCCGAAGCCACGGTGCAGCCCAGGTGGGTGCAGGTGGTGGAGATCGCCGCCAGCTTGGTGCCCTCACGCACGATGCAGATGCCACGGGCGCCCAGGACCGAGCGTGTGCCTTCCGGGAAGTCCTCGGGCTTGCCCACGCTGAACCGCTGGGGTTGACCGTAGGTGGCCCGCGGCTTGATGAAGACGAAGTTGGACACGGCGCTGAGGCCTGCGGAACCGAAGAGGCCCACGCCGGTCAGCCAACCGAGCATCCGTCGACGGGAGGTCTTGCCCCCGTCGGAATCCTCCCCGCTACTTCGCTTTAGATTGACTGCCATCGGCCGTCTCCTGAGTGGGTTTCACCCGTTTCATGTCCTGCGCGTCGGACCAGAACACCTGGTACTTCGACTCCTCGAGATCCTGCATCCAGTTCCGCTTGACCGCGTAGATGAAGAAGAAGGCTGCCGCCGAACCCATCGCCAAGCTGGCGGCGATCGTGATCCAGGTCAGTTCCATGGGGCGCGTCCTTTGGGTCTAAACCCAGGCGGAGGAATCCGAGGCGTGTTTGAAGGCTGGTGCTGAAAACATCATCTTGATGATCTGTCTGTCGCTTTTCAACGATCTCGATTTACCGGCAGACACAGTGTGACCTGGGGCACATTATTTAAATACTGTCGATAATTAACTTAAATTAATTGTCGGAGATCAAATTTTGACAAAAATCATCAAAATTCGATGTATAAAATAGTTATAACTAGTTTATTTTAAATAATTAATGAATAAATAATAACAAATTTAATTACAAGTGCTTAGTAAAGTGACCAAAAAACTGATATTGCTTTAATATTGTTTATACATGTTTTTTAAATACAGAAATTATTATTTTTATAATTATCTATAATACAAACATTTGAGCCTGACGTCGGCTGCCCCCTGGGGCCCAATACGCCCTTTTTCCAGGTAGGTATCGCTCAGCCCTACACTGGTCGCACCCTCCCGGAGCCCCCGTGTCCTACCCCAGCCTGCTGGCCCCCCTTGACCTGGGGTTCACAACCCTGCGCAACCGCGTCCTCATGGGCTCCATGCACACGAACCTGGAAGAGGCCCGCGGCGGCTTCTCCAAGCTGGCAGCCTTCTACGCAGAGCGGGCACGGGGGGGCGTGGGCCTCATCGTGACCGGGGGCATCGCCCCCAACCTGCAGGGGCGCCTGAGCCCCTTCGGCTGCCAGCTGTCCTGGCCCTGGCAAGTGCCCAAGCACCGCCTGCTGACCCAGGCGGTCCACGCCGAGGGCGGGAAGATCGCCATGCAGATCCTCCACGGCGGGCGCTACAGCTACCATCCCTTCAGCGTGGGCCCTTCTGCGGTGAAGAGCCCCATCACCCCCTTCAAACCCCGGGCCCTCAGCGACCGGGGCGTGCGGAGCACCATCCGCGACTACGCCCGCTGCGCCGTGCTGGCCCGCCGGGCCGGCTATGACGGCGTGGAGATCATGGGCAGCGAGGGCTACCTCATCAACCAGTTCATCGCGGCCCGAACCAACCGGCGCACGGATGCCTGGGGCGGCTCCTTCGAGCAGCGGATGCGCTTTCCGGTAGAGATCGTGAAGGCTGTGCGCGCCGCCGTGGGCGCCGACTTCATCATCATCTTCAGGCTCTCCATGCTGGACCTGGTGCCGGATGGCAGCAGCTGGGAGGAAGTCGTCCAGCTGGCCCAGGCTGTGGAGGCCGCCGGAGCCACGATCCTCAACACGGGGATCGGCTGGCACGAGGCCCGGGTTCCCACCATCGGCGCCATGGTGCCCCGGGGGGCCTTCGCCTGGGTCACCCAGCGCCTCAAGGCC
>TBL_comb47_HYPODRAFT_10002960_pt1 | contig 20516 bp, 28 predicted proteins | sample TroBogypolimnion_40_FD_10682 | JGI IMG/M metagenome (IMG submission 10682) | reverse complement strand
CGCTTGCCACGCGAATATACCTTGAATAACGCCTGCTCGATAAATGCTTCTGAATATCGTATGACCATTGTCGCCTCCACACCTCAAAGTTAAATTTTTGAGGCGACAACTAGTCTGACACCGGGGGGGATAGCTGTCTTGTGTGAGCAGGGGCGGCAGGGCATTCAGGAAATATTTTCAGTCACATCCGTCGCACCTGACGACATGACGCCTCCGGTGTGATGTGCATTCCCGGCGTCGAGTCGTCGGGTTCGTCATGTGCCCTTGCTGTAAAATGTAGATTGCCCGAATCTACTATCTCGCCAAATAAAATGACTGTCGAATCTCTGCCTACCTTTACACCTCCAGCTGCGAAGCTGTGGGCTGCTATTCCCAGTGACAGTCGAAAGAAGCTGCTCTCCAATGTGTATTGCAGCAAATGCGGAATGACGACCATCACGAATTTCTCCGGCGTGGTCAGGTCTGGTGATCTACTGCTGGTTGGCAAATGTGCAGAGTGTCATGGTGATGTTGCAAGGCTGATTGAGTCGAACTGAGTCTTTCCTCTTGTCTGTTGCAGTCCGGCAGCTTTCCAGATCCCCAGTTTTTCAGCTTTCCACAATTCTGCCACCCCACCCTCCCCTGAATTTTTTGACTGACTCTGCCGGGAAATTGCATGCGCAGAAAAACTCTCCCTGCAACCCGTCGCACCCGACGCATCGACGCCAGTCACTTGCCGCAACGTGGGGCTATAGGGGTTTCTGGTGATGCAGCATGGTGCCGAGTTGGCCCAGAAATGCACCCAGTAGGAGCCGCTGCGTGACCGGGATGGCTGCCCCCATCGGGCGGGGTTGCGGGTGCGAGATGGGCAAGATTTTGGATGCAGGGACGGCGTCGATTGCGCCAATTCGTCGGGTGCGGATGTGAAAATCTGAATTTCTGAATTTCTGAATTTCTGAATTTCTGAATTTCTGAATTTCTGAATTTCTGAATTTCTGAAAATCTGGGATGCTGCGTGGCGTCGAGTCGTCGATTGCGTCGATCTGCCCGAAAAATTAATTCCCGGCGTTTTCTGTGTGCATCAACTGCACCATACCTTCCACGATCCGTATGTCTCTGGGCGAGAGTTTCAGCAACTTGTCCAGGAACGGCGCAAGTTCAGCATATTCCTTTCCAAATACGACGACACTTGCCTGTACCGGAGTGGCCTGTTCGGTCTTTTCCACTGAACCATAGCGTAACCATTGTGCCGACACGCCCAGCCATGCCGACAGCGCCAGTAACTTCGGTTGCGTAGGTACGGTTTCCGCGTGCAGCCATTTCCTGACTGTTTGCGCACTGACAGGCTGACCTGAAAAGTGCTGGTTGAATTCGCGTGCAATCTGGGTTGGGCTTCCGACGGGCATACCCATTCGCTTCAGCTCTTGAGTGAGCCTTTGGCTGAAATCAATTCGTTGCTGTGCGCTGGTCGTTTCCATGATCGAGAAATTACCAATGTTGACAGTAACAAAATAGTTCCAATTTGTTTGCGACGATAACTGTTTGTTGTTATTCTGCGCGACTACTTGAGAAAAATGGGTTCAGCATGAAATTCAGAGTGATTGCATTCGCAGTGTTGTTGTCTCTATCTGCATCACCGATATATGCAGCAGAGCAAGGGGCTGGGGTTAAAAAAGCCACGTTGGCGGCAGCGGGTGGGGCGGCTGTGGGTGCGGGGACATTTGCTGCAATTGGTTCCGGAGGACTTGTGATTGCAGGTAGTGCATTTGCTGTAGGTGCTGCGCCATTTATTGCTGCCGGTGCAGTTGTCGGACTCGCAGGGTATGGCGTTTACAGTGCCTTTGCCGAGCCTGAAGTCAAAGCTCCCATTGTCGCTGCAAAGCCAAAGCCTGTTCAAAAAGCAGCAGTCAAATAATTTTCTATTGTCCAGATGGGGATGTGTCTCATCAGCCATTCTTCATGCCGGTGGAGAGTGATTTTTTGTTCCGGTATTTATTGAAAGGCATTTTATGAAGTTCCTGAATTTGTTCGTTGTAGCAGTTACGGCATCAGTTTTGACTGGTTGTGCTAATGAACCACCTTCGCCACCGCCACCACCAGCAGGTTTGTCGGCTCCGAATGAAACACAGAAAGCAATGTTTGCTAAAGTGATTCGTCGTGCTTTAAAAGATCCTGATTCTGCAAAGTTTGGGGATATGGTGGTGGTTGATAATGGTTATGGTGCTTGCGTAGAGGTCAACTCAAAAAATGCGTATGGTGGTTACACTGGTTTTCAACAAGCCGTTTTATTTAACAGTAAAGATTTCGGGTGGAATGTTGTCGAAGTTAAAGATGTCTCTGCTGCTGTGTGCATAAAGGTGCTTCATACGCGATTCTTGGTTGTGAACAACAAGTAGTTATTCTGGCTCGGAATATACCTAGCGATCGTTTCGTATTTTCTTTTCTAGTCGCCTTATCTGAATATCAAATGTTGAGGATATTCTAGGCGGAAAGCAATTACTGTGCGACTACTATTACTTATTGGTAGTGCAATCGCCGAAATGGATAACTGCACGTAGTCATAACTGTTGCTGAAATGCCAACGGATGTTGAAAATTTACCAATATCATGGGGAAATAATGAAATTAATTACATATTTAATGCTGTCCTGTATTTTTGTATCTAACGCTGGATATGCTGTACAAAATAAAGTTAGCGAGCTATCTGGTAAAACGGCTGCGATTTCAGGCCAAGTTTTTATTGCGACTAAAGGTGGAGAGAATATCAAATTGTCGTTAGTGGATGTTACAGCAATTTCAGAAAAGAAAATGTTGAATTTCTTGGCAAGCTCACAGACGAAAAGACGGACACTGCTTGATAACTCTGATTCAGCGGCAAAGGAATTCACTGCGGCAAAAAAGTTGGCAGAACAACAGGACAATAGTGCATTTGAAGAGATTGCAATTATCAAAGCGAAAAAACTCATCAAAGCAAATGAAATCCTAGCTCCAGTTATGAGTGGCGCATATTATTTTACTGACTTGCCAGTTGCTGTTGCAATAGACAAAACAGATGCCGATGGAAAATTTCAGCTTGATTTGCCAATGGGAAAATATGCGTTAGCTGCAAGATCAAGCAGACAAATATCCGGAGAAGTGGAGGAATACTTTTGGATTGTTTGGGTTAATGTCTCTGCGAAAAATAGGTCAGTCTTGCTGAGTAATGACAATTTGTTTGAAACAAACTGTAAGGACTGCGTACAACCAGATTTTTAAATCCCGGTGAAAAGTCTTCTTGTATATCTATTGAAATAAAACCGGGGCGCTGATCTGTGACTACCTACCACCCTTACTCTGGACATCCAGATTGTATTTCAGCCCATCCAAGCGCCCTATGTCGTCATGATCTGGGGCATTTTTTGGATCCGGGCATGCCTCCTGCCGCCTGCTTAACTTCGTATTAACTCAATAACAAGGAGAATCATCAATGTCAAAAATACGTGACCAAGCAATGCGTAATTTAAAATCAGCAGGATTAAACGCAGCAACATCCGGGGCAAAGGCAGCAGATAAAGCAGGAACAGGATTGTTTCGATGGATGGTGACTGACCATTCGGGCGTGGATTTTCACATGCCTAGGGGACGAGGATTCTTCGGCACGATTTGGGACTTGTTCATGCAAATAGTTATGGCGTCACTCGTGTCATTAGTTGGTGCTGTTATGCTGTACCTAGTCATTGCATACGGGATTCCTGCATTTATTTTCGGGCATTTTTAACCACTCTTTCTCATTGTTTTTGCATCACAGCAGTACCCACCGGCCCCATTGAGGGCCATTTTTTTTGCCACCCGAAAGGAGATCCACCCTTGTCAAAACCACGCAACTCGTTTTCCAACAACTCGTCTCACCGAAACTCGTTTCGCAATCAAGCCGTGCGCAATTTGAAATCAACCGGATGGAAAGCCGCCAATTCCTCCGCACGGTCAGCAGACAGAGCAGTCGGAAGCCTTGCCCGATGGATGGTGACTAACCACTCAGGTATGGAATTCTATATGCCAAGAGGCCGGGGCTTCTTCGGCACAATTTGGTGCCTGATCGAGCAACTGCTCATCGTAATTTTCGGCTCAATCATGGCCGGGGTGTTGATGTTCTTGCTGATCGCGTATGGCATCCCGTTTCTGTTCATGGGTCATTTCTAGGAGTTGTTCCGTCTGCATTGTCGTATCTGCATCACCCGCATCACCGCAGTTCACATCGGCCCCTTGAGGGCTTTTTTTTCGACCAATGAAAGGAGATTCACCATGATCAAAATACGATCCACCGAGGCAGTCACCGGCATCGCCTCGCCAGAAATCCAGCAACTGATCCATCAACGCATCGCCGAAATCACGCAGGGCCAACCATACGACGCAGACATATACGGCGAATTTGTCATTGTCGAGGCCGGGGACACCCTGCCGGAGATCGAGGCACATCTGGGCCGGGAGCTGGTCGGCAACTTCGAATTTTTTGAGGAATTGCCTTGCTGCTACGAGGCCGTGTTCATTTTCAGCGACGATGGCTACGGCGTTGACCTACTCATCCCCAAGTCCGAGGCAATGGATGCGGATTTACTGGCGATCTGCCGGAAATATGCCGTTCCTGCCGTCACTGCCGAGCCTGAATCTGCACCGGGAGAGTGCCATGAATAGCTCAACGTCATTGTATGCAAGCCTGTCAGATACCGAGTTGTTGACCAAATTGATCGGTGTGCGGCAGACACAGAAGTTGTATCGTGGATCACTGGGCGCGATGTTCACCCCGGTCGGTACAGACCATCATTCCGAATTGCCGGAGCGGTGCATGGTGGCGCGTGAACTGGTCAAACGATGGCTGGACGAAGAACTCAGGCGGGATTGCGTGCTGAATTCACCGGCGGCTGTCCGGGATTGCCTGAGACTACATTTCGCCGGTCGTGAGCATGAGTCATTTGTTGCCATGTTTCTGGATGCACAGCATCGGCTGATCGAAACCCATGAGCTATTCCGGGGGACGCTGACGCAGACATCGGTGTATCCGCGTGAAGTGGTCAAGGAATCGCTCAGGGTCAATGCGGCGGCAGTCATCTTCAGTCACAACCATCCCAGCGGCGTAACTGAACCCAGTCAGGCTGACCAGCAACTCACCACGGCACTCAAGCAAGCATTGGCATTGGTGGATGTTCGTGTGCTCGATCACTTCATTGTGGCCGGGAGCGGCGTACTCAGCTTTGCAGAAAAGGGGCTGATTTAAATCGTTGGCTCATCACCATCGGCACCATTTTCCCGTTTCATCCATCTGCATCACTCCCCGCATCACCTTCAGCATCACCCCTCAGCAGCATCAATTCCATCAGCAATATCTGTAGCTCCTCAAAACCAACCAAATTCATCAACATCTGCATAGGAGATAGCCATGATTACGCCCATTCACCCCGTTGTCGCCAATTTAGTAAGCCAGCTCAGTGCCGGTCAGCGTGAAGAGTATGAAGAGCGTGCTGCCATTCTGGAATTCGAGGCTGGAATGCTCCGAGATCATGCCGAATGCCTCGCTTTGTTGGATCTGTTCACCAGCTATCCCGTTGTTGTTATCACGAACAAGTCAGCGCCGGATATTTCGGCCAAATCAGAGATGCCGTGAGATGCGCAGTTCTGGGTATCTTATATGAATAATATTATTCAAGCTGATAATTTAATCAACTAATACAAAGGAGTAACATCATGACAGACGCAAATGTTGCAAATATCCGCATCCTCAAAATCGCATCGACCAATTCACTTTCCGGTCTCTCGTCACTTACCTACCATATTGGCTGCGATTCAGAGTCGGCAATTTTCTTTCGCATCCATTCAAATTCAGGTCGTGGCTATTTCTCTCAGGAATGGGTTTCTGCTGAAAGTATCGCTAAAGCACTGGAGCAACCTTCCAGCATCAGTTCATTTTGCTTGCTGGATGCCTACAAGGGCAAGTCGAAGAATAACGGCGGATTCATGCTCGCTGCTGTATTGGCCGAAGGGTTGGTCTGCCGGTCTGTGAGTAGTGAACGGCACTATCAGTTGGGTGATGCGACCAATTTTAATGCCGAGGTCAAAGCCTTGATCGACTCGTCTGTTTCTCTGGACGCTGATGCAAAAACACCCAATGCCGATGCCAAGCCCAAGAAGTCCAAAAAGGCGGCATAGGCAGTTCGTGGCTGTTCCGGGGTCTGAAAAAACTGAGAGCTGTAGTCGTAGTCCGCAGCTCATCGCCCTGAAATCCTTGCTCTGTAAGGACTCCTGCACAGCCCCTTCTTTATACCGGCTTAATACCGGCCCTCGCAGCAAATTTCTCGTTTCAAACTCCCCCGTTTCACGTCATCAACCTTTCCTCAAGGAGCCTCGATGCATGTTTTGACACTGGTCGTTATCGGCCTGCTCTGTCTCGTTTTCAAATCCACAAGGGTTTTTGGCTTGGTCGCACTGACCCTGCTTTCCTTGGTTTTTCCACTGCTGTTTCTGGCGCTCCTCATATCGGGGGGCGCTTTTTTATTTTCCTATAGGAGATATCCCAATGCATTCCGATTTTCAAAACTATTTGACTGATGCTATCGACCGCGTTCTGTCCTCTGACCTGTTCGACGATTCATTCACCGACGCAGTAAGGGCACAGGCTTGTCTGATGGCTGGAGTCAACCTAGACGAGCTCAACGATTTCTACCCTGACTTCGCATAGTTGTTCCCAAGCTGCATTTTCAGATTTACCCGGCACCATCCTTCTCAATTCCTTCTCAATCCCTTCTCCCGGCTGACACGACATCGCTTCCCTGCGAGGATTGCGTTCGTCTGGCGAAAAGGGTTGGGGAGTCATTCAATTTATTTTTTCGAGAGGAAATCAACATGAGCACAATCATCACACGTCATCCTGTTGACACAAAGAACACGATCCTGCTATTCTAAAAATGTCGATTAGGCGAAATGGCGTAGCCGAAGTAAATCATCGACAAGAAACAAATATGAGAGCAAGCGGGTTTATCCGTAAGCACCAAGCAACTCCAAGTTGTTTGCTCACAAGCCCTGTTGTAAGTCAGGTAAAGCTCAAGCGAGTACGCCACCATCAATCCACGGATGGACATTTTTTAACCTTGCTTGAGGTATATACCAATGACTATTCCCACCCTTAATCCGTCCGTGGTAATTGCATCTGTTGCCCCTGAACAGAGCCACAATCCTGCCGTTCCACAGCCCAGCACGACAATTGCACCTGCTCTTGCATGTTCGGTTGACCCTGCAATCGGTAATCCTGCCGATCCATGCGTCGCAAAGGCTTCGACTGTAAAATTATTGAATGCCCTCTGGCGCGGTGATCGCATTTACCAGATCGGCACACTCGATAGGCAGACCAAGAAGTTCAAAAATCTGCACGTCTATAGTGTGCCTGTGGCATTAGAGCTTGCGAGTAAATTATCTGATGCAGGAACTGAAACGTATTTTGCCTGTGCTGAATATTCAACTCCCAATAGTCGAATTGCTTCCAATGCAACCGGCGCATTCGCATTCTGGCTTGATATCGACTGCGGCGAAGATAAAGCAAGATCCGGCAAAGGCTATGCGACTGAAGCGGATGCGCGTATTGCGCTTGAACAGTTTTGTCGTAAAGCCGGATTGCCTCAACCTACGCATATCGTATTTAGCGGTGCCGGTCTGCATGCCTATTGGGTGCTCGATGCGTTTGTCGATCGCGTGACATGGCAAGCCTACGCAGGGAAATTTAAGTTGCTCACCAAGGCGCTTAACTTTCTGGCCGATGATTGCCGCACAGCTGACATCGCGAGTGTGCTGCGTATTCCGGGCACGTTAAATTATAAATACGCTCCACCTCGGCCTGTCACGTTGGCGTATGCGTCCGATACGTTTATATCCCGGACGGTGATGTTTGCAGCGATCAACGACGCGCACCAGCGTCTGTGTGGTGCCGTACCGCCGCCCGTACCGATTAGTCTGGCTCCAATGTCCTGCGACGGTGGTGAGGCTCGACATATCACCCTCGCTGGGATTCAGGCACTCATTTCACTCATAGACCCGGATATTGAACACCCTGAGTGGGTAAAAGTCCTGATGGCGATTTTTAACGCAACCAGCGGTAGTGCAGATGGGCTTGAAATTGCTAACGCCTGGAGCGCAAAGGGTGAAAAATATGCCGGTTTTGCAGACGTAAGGGCTAAATGGATGTCGTTCAAATCTGGCAGGGCTAGGCCAATCACGCTGGCCACGGTGTGCAAGATGGTCGCGCAAAACGGTCATGACTGGATGTCGGTGATAGCTGAGGCCGAAGATCCGTTCGAGTTTTGTGAGACTAAGGTTGAGCATCGCAGACACCTGCCTAAAGGAGCTCGGCTATGAGTGAGAATACGAAAGTGGCTCATAAGAAAGGCGACAGCTCAGTTTTCGGCGATGCGCTGGCCGGAATGCAGGAGAGGTTTGCTTTGCTCAAGATGAACGGTAAATTTTCTGTATTTGACCAGATTCTCTTAGCGCAGACCACCGACAAAGGCACCGCAAACAAGCTAACTCCTTTTAATCGGAGCGATGGTAGTTTGCTGGTAGAACGCGCCATTCGTGCTCAATACCCGCAAGCTAAGGCGGGTGATGTTGTTGATGAGTTTTGGGTTAGTCCGATGACTACCTGTTATGACGGTGTCGATTTCAACCCCAAAGACGCGGCGGCCAATTATCTTAATCTCTGGGTCGGCCCTACCATTATTCCCAAACCCGGCAATTGGGTGCTGATCAAATTGTTTCTGCTTGAAGTGATCTGTGACGGCGATCAAGTCAGCTATCGGTATCTGATTTGCTATATCGCACACGCGTTGCAGCGTCCTTGGGAAAAGCCCGGTGTGATGATTATCTTGATCGGCGGTCAGGGTATTGGTAAGGGGACACTCGCTCGGTTATTGAACAGAATATGGCGCGCTACCTTTCTGCAAATCAGTAATGTTGATTCGGTGACGGGTAACTTCAATTCGTCGCTGGAACGGGCGTACATCGTGTTCATGGATGAGGCGCTGTTTGCCGGTGATCGTAAAGCTGCTGACTCGTTAAAGTCGCTTGTGACAGAACCGGTGATTCACATCAACGAAAAATACCAGCCAGCAAGACAAACCAGCAGTTTTCATCGATTCTTTGCCGCGACGAATGCCGAGCATTTCAAAAACACCGAGCGAGACGATAGGCGTGATTTTCCATTGCGCGTGTCGGAAGCCCGCAAGGGGGATTGGGGGTATTGGAAGGCGCTCAATCATGAAATTGACAACGGCGGCACGGAGGCGATGGTTCACGACCTGCTGGCAATGGATTTGTCTGAGTATGAGGTTCGTGCCAAGCCTGATACCAAAGAGCTGCTCGAACAGAAGTTAAAGAGCCTCGACGCAATCCCGCGCTGGTGGCATGAGGCGCTTTGTTGCGGGGAGTTATTTGCTGGAAGCGACTGGCCGGACTTTGTCAGCACAGGGGACATTGTTGACGGCGTTATGGAGATGACCGGCGGCAAAATGTATCGCAAACCAGCACCGATTGACGTGGCACAGGCGTTCGCAAAGCTCTGTCCAGCTGCGACAAAGGGTCAGCAGAATGATCGCTTTGGAAATCGTAAGCGTGGTCTATGTCTGCCGCCACTGGAGCAGGCGCGTGCCGAATTTGATAAATACATCGGCGGGCCTGTGAAGTGGGATGAGCCGCCATCTACGGATGCAGACACGTCGCAGGAGCCGTCCGCATTTTGATGCGCATTTTGCATCGTTTTTCAGGTGCCCGCGCACGGCACGCACGGGGGCGCACGGAGGGGGCGTGCGCCTGCAGGCCATGCGCTGTATGGGCTGGCGGGACGTTGCACGGACTACTCATCATTTTTTAAAATTTGAGGAAAAAATGCATGAAAGCTGTTTTCCCAATTCACCCTCGCAGGACCGTCGGCGGCGGCCATTTTCTGAAAAAAGTTTTTATTTTGCCCGTGCGCGCCGTGCGTCTGTGCACGAGGCCATGCGCTATATGGGCTGGCGGCGAACGGGGTGCCGTGCGTGTGCTGTGCGGCTGCCGTGCTGGCTGAGATTTGTATATCGCGGTCCTAAACGTAGCAATTTCATTCTTCCATTACCAACTCATATATATAAAGGAGTAGCACTATGCCTATAGTCAAACTGACACAAAGCTTCATCAACAACGATCTGCACGTCCCTGAGGGCAAGGCCCGAACTGAAATGTGCTGTTTCGATCAACCCGGCCTGTACGTCGAGGTGCGTTCCACCAGCCAAGGACAGGGTACATTCTACTGGCGGTACAAGGACAGCACCGGTAAGACCTGCCATCAGAAGATTGGTCGCACGTCTGATATCACCCTCGCAGATGCCCGGAAACAAGCCAAGACGTTGAAGGCTGAAATCGAGCTGGGCGCTGACCCACGGGGTGAACATAAGCGGCAAAAAGCTGTGCTGACGTTGGATGAGTTATGGAGCCTGCATTACAAACCATACGCACAGCCAAGAAAACGCTCTTTCGATCGTGACGAACAGCTTTGGCGCATCCGTATCAAAGGAAAATTCGGTCACATGCGCTTGAATCAAATCACTCGTCAACAAATTCAGTCGTTCCATACTGAACTACTTGCTGAAGGCTTGAGTCCGGCAAGTTGTGATTTGCATTTGAAATTATGTCGTTATATGTACAATTGCAGTAAGAATTGGGAGTTGTATGATGGGCCAAATCCAGTGTCACGCGTGCCGCTCTTTAATGCTGATAACAAAGTTCAAAATATACTTTCAGAAGTAGAGCTTGAGCGTCTTATGGCAGTGTTGCAGGCCGATTCCAATAAAACAGTGTCGTTAATAATTCAGTGGCTTTTTGCGACAGGAATGCGTCTGGGTGCTACTTTGGCTGCTCGTTGGGAAAATCTGGATAAAGAGCGTTGTATTCTGGTTATTCCATCAAGCATAGCCAAATCCAAGAAGTGTTCTTCAATTCCTTTGAACAATACGGCAATAGCGATACTTGACCAGCTTGATACGGAGGGGAAATTTGAGAGTTTGTTTATTAACAAGAAGACTGGTAAGCCGTTCACAACAATTACTAAGGTTTGGGATCGGTTACGTAAGCAAGCCGGATTGCCGCATTTTCGTCTGCATGACGGACGGCATACATTTGCCAGTATATTGATTAATAACAATATTTCTATATATACCATTTCAAAACTGTTAACACACAGCGATGTCAAGGTCACGTCTCGTTATGCGCATCTATCCTCAAAAACATTGCAGGATGCTTCGAATTCAGCGAGTTTGACTATCCAAGATGCAATGCAGGGCAGGCGTGCAACTCCGGCGGCGCAGGTCGTGAGTTTGCCGGGCGATGTGCTCGGTGTTGAGTCGATGGCGTTGCCGGGGAATGTGGTACGTTTGGCGGCGTGATCGAGGTAAGCGGCAGATGATGGTTCCGGGGCGGGTGCTGGTTTGGCCTGCTCCGGGATGTTTATTTTGCGGGAATGGCTGTTTTGTTGATCCGTGTAAGTATAGTGTAAGGTTGGGAGTGTAGGATTGCAGCGGTCCAAGTGTGCCTTGTGAGTAACTTACAAAAAGGGAATTGAAATGGCTAAAAGGGTAATTGTCCAGCATCCTGTGAATGGTCTAACCAAAAATGGCTATTATGGCTACAGTTGGACATATCTGTTTTTCGGTTGGTGGGTTCCCTTGGTTCGTGGCGAGCTTGGTGTTGCAGCACTGCATTTGCTCTTCACCATGATTACATTCGGCTTTTGGCAATTAATTGTCTCTTTCCTATACAACGGCCAGTATATGACTCGGCTGCTTGAGAAGGGATACGTATTGAAGGATACGGAGCAAGTAATGTCGGAAGCAAGAATGAAGCTTGGCATTGCGCAGGTATGAAAATTCGGCTGAGTGTGACGAAGGTTTATGGCTGCGTTTGATTTTTCTGAATGATTTTCTTCGAAGCCGGAACTGCGAGTGAAATGACTATCGGGTCGATTGGTTTAATTCCATACTGGGCGACAGACACTGGTATTGTGAGAGTGTGTTTCTAATTAAGGCAAATTGTGAATAAATCTTTGTTGCGTATCCTCGTAATTATTGGAGCCTTAATACTGTCGTACTTGTGTGTCGTATTGGTCGCAAGCATTGGCCAGCTTGCTGATACAGCTGATCGTATCCACATTGGCTTAGGCCAGCCTGTTTTCTGGATATTGACGACGATCTTTTTGTTATTTGCAGCGTCACCTTTTTTTCTTTACTTCAGGCTACCTAAAGCACTCATTCCGCCAGCCGAAACCTCAGGGCCTAAGCACGATGAATATATTAATCAGTTGCGTAGCCGACTTTCCAAGAATCCAAGACTAAAAGAAGTTCCCCTCGAACGTACTGAGGATATCGTTTCTGCAATCAGTATGTTATCTAAACGTGCGGACGAACTCATCAAACAGACTGCCAATACCGTATTCGTTGGAACGGCAGTCATGCAAAATGGTAGATTAGACGGGTTTATTACACTTCTCACCCAAACAAAAATGGTTTGGGAAATCGCGGCGCTTTATAACCAACGTCCATCTCCTCGACAAATGCTCTACCTGTACTCAAACGTTGCGGCAACAGCCTTGCTTGCACAAAGCATCGATGATATTGATTTTTCCGAGCTAGTAACACCAATTGTTGTATCTATCATTCCATCACTGAAAGGGGCTGTGCCCGGCCTGCAAGGCATCTCTCACTTGCTGGTAAACAGCTTATCTAGCGGTGCCGCTAACGCAATGCTAACTCTCAGAGTGGGATTCGTAGCACGCCAATACTGTGAAGCTATCTCTACGCCTTCTCAACAGTTGGTACGGAAAAATGCATCTATTGCAGCATTAGCTATGATTGGTCAAATTACAAAAGACAACAGCACTCAGATCGTTAAAAAATCTTGGGGGGCCGTTGCTGGTTTGGCAAGCGATACGGTTGGAGCAACTGTACAGGGAATTAAAACGACTGCTGGCAAGGTGGCTGATACAACAGTAGCCGGTTCAAAAATAGTGGGCAACGCACTTGGTTCAACAGTCGACAAGGTGGCAGATGTAACGGTGGCCGGTGCCAAGTCAGTGGGAAATGCATTTGCGGCAACTGCACAAGGAGTAAAGCAAGGGGCTTTGCTTGCAGCAACTTCATCTGGCGCGGGCGTTAAGGTTTTAGGTGGTGCGCTTGATTCATCTGTGCAAGGCATGAAGAATGGCGCAGTAAAAGCATCAGATTCAGCTGTTACAGGTGTAAAAGCAATCGCTGGCATGTTCGATTCGACGGTCCAGGGTGTAAAAGAGGGGGTCGTTAAAATTACTTCTCGATCTAAAGTCGATTCATGAGCAAGGTGGATTTCATGCAGCCGTTACCTGCAATTATAAGGAATACCAATGAGTTTTATAGCAACGTTCGAAGTCTTGCATGGCGAAACGATAAGGCATTACTACTAAATTTTATAAACTGAGGGGAAGATATGACAAATTTGCATGCAGCTGACGCAAGTGGGGATGGGATTGTTGATACTAGCGCATTAGATTCTGATAGCGATGGTGTAATTGATATAGTTGGTATCGACACAAATCAAGATGGAATTATTGATACTATCGCAATGGATTCTGATGGTGATGGAGTAGTTGATGCTGTTGGCGTAGATGCAAATCAGGACGGTGAAATTGATGCTGCGACAGTAGATACTGATGCCAATGATATTGTCGATGCAGGTGCTATGGATTCAGGCAGTAGTGACGTAATTAATGCTGTATCAACAGATGCTAATTACGGAGGTATCATCGAGTCTATTGTTGATTCGGCCGACAGCGCTATTGAAACAATTATTACTGTGGCCAGTGAAGTCGTATCAGATATTGAATCATTTATTGAAGATGAGATTGCTGATTATGAGACCGATCATGATGCTGAGATTGATCCCGCAGATAGCGAAAATGCTTAAGGTAAAAATAGGAGGGAGGTTACTTTGTTAGATAACTGGAAGGGTAAGGTTGCGGATACTTTGAGTCGCGCAAAGGAAGGAACTGTTGATATGACTGTTTCGATGAAAGATAGTATTGAAGGTTCAGCAAAAAAAACAAAAGAATCAATTGATGATTTTTCGCTAACAGGAAAAGTTAAAGACTTTTCGTTTAATGCGGTCAATCTTGTTTCAGATATTGACACACACTTGCTCGAAAAAAATTCTCGATACGAAGTTGCATCATTTAGAGTGTCTGGAAACTTGTCGCTTATGGGGGGGATGACTCTCGACATTCAATTTACTAAGACAGCTGGCGAAAAGGAGGTTTCCAAAGAGAGAAGTAGCTACCTTTCGGTGACAAACCCATCTACGGGAAAATCAATCAAAATCCCCAAGTCACAAATTGGCACGAAGAAGCAGGTAAAAGTGAAAGATTCAGAAACTGGTGAAGTATTGCTTGTTGATATTGCATCTGGAAAAGTTATTCAACAAACTTAATTGTACCGTTCGATTAATTATCAAAGAAATCAGGTGATCTATGGGTAAATATGTTGAAAAGAACCTCACCAGTGGTGAGAATGTAATCTATGAAGCTAAGCCACACTGGATTATTTTCCTATCTGTGCGTGGCTTGCTTTCGCTTTTTATTTTACCCCTGATTGAAATGTACACCAGCGAATACGCAGTTACAAACAGGCGTGTTATTGCAAAAGTCGGGCTTATTTCCCGAAGAACGCTTGAGATGAACTTGCCTAAAATCGAGTCAATTAAAGTTGACCAGAGTATTCTTGGTAGAATTCTTGGTTACGGAAATATTGAAGTAATTGGTACTGGCGGCTCTAACGAAGCTTTCAGCAATATCCAATCACCTCTTGAGTTTAGAAAACAGTACCAGCAAGCCCTTCATGCTTAATTCCCTCAGGGGAGCGTGTAAAGGGATTCTGTGTATTGGCGAAGTTCCGTTGCGTCTCGCTTGCAGATCGTCATATTCGTCAAATGGATGCCCGTAAGCGGAATGTCAGCGTCCCAGATTTTCAGGAATTCAGAATTTTTGCCTACCCACTCACTCCTGAATTCCTGTCGCGAGTCTGATGGGCGAACTGAAGGGTTGCAAGTCGCAATAAGTTTTACAGAAAATACTTGTCGCACCCGACGAATCGCCGCCACCCGGTTGAATTAACGGGGACCCTTTGGAGGGGAATGCGCGGGCAGGTTGCACCGGGTTGGGCCAGAAATGCACCCAGTTCGAGCCGCTTTCAGGGCGCGATGACCACCCCCCATCCGGCAGGGCGCGGGTCTGAGTTTGGCCACCTTTTGGACCGGTTTGGCGGCGGGTCGTGGCGACGATGCGACGGGTGCGTCGAGTGAATTGAGCTGGAAAAATTATATTTCCGTAAATCTGCCCGTGCTGGCGTCGATGCGTCGGGTCCGGCGGTTGTTTGCGAGAATTTTTTTGGATGTGCAGGATGTGTGCTGTTGTGGTTCCCATGTAAAATGGTCGATAATTTCCGAGGTGGAAAATGAATAATATTTACCGAATGACACTGGCTATCACCTTGGGAATGATGCTGCTCCCTTGTTCTGTGCATGCTGAAGCTCAACCGGCACTGAAAGACGGTACTGAGATTTACCCTGTGAGGGCAGATGGGCAGAGAGATTGGCAGGCGAATCATTATCGAGTCGAAAATGGTGATGCTGTTCCAATTCGCCCTGATGGCCAGCGAGATTGGAGTGCCAATGTTTACCGTTCAGAGGGTGATCGTGTTGTTCCTGTCAGGCCGAATGGGCAACGGGATTGGCAGGCTCCGGCAATGCAAGTAAGGGGTGATTGATTGACGCAGAGCAGAGTGAAATAATATTTATGATCAAACTATATAACAGTTTTAACTTTACAGGCGAGTCTGATTGTGTGAGCCTTGCTGGCGAAAGTGCAAAGAAATAGAAAAGTTATATTTTTATCGGCTAATCAAGCAAACGTTGTAATCGCTGTAATAATTAGCATGTGACAATATTAAAATCAGAAGAAAGAAGATAGCTCCATGAGAATTATAATTTTGATCGCAATAGTGATAATAACTGTTACAGCTTGCGGTGGGGGCACTCCACCAGAAATTCCAGAACAAGAGAAATTTAATTCTAAATTCATCAGTGATAAAACAACAGATGCGCAATTAGATCAACTTCGCTCCGAAAGGTCTCACATTGTTAAAAACTGGGATGCTTATGTAGACAATGTTCGTGAAGATGGCCCATTTACAATTATTGATGCTCGATATCATGAGCAAAAATATCATCTTTTTCTGTTCGAAAATGAGGCGAAAAAAAATGGGATGATGCTTACTAAAAATTCACATCTGATATTTTCTGGCGACCTTGGGCCCGAGCAGTCAATCACTAGATTTGGTGCAAGATCGGCTCCAGAGTTCGAATTTTATCCAACATCTGTGGTCAGTGGTGCAATGTCGATAACCCAAGATCCATTGAAAATTGCTGATCAGGAAAGGGAAGATTTATCTCGGCAACAAAAGGCAGCTGATGAAAAGGAGCAACAACGTCAAAACGAGGCTATAGACTCTTCAATTGAGACGCAGGTAGTTGATCTATGTAGGAAAGCTGTTCTTCAAAACCTTAGATATCCTGCAAGTGGTAAATTTTCTTGGTTCAAGAAGCAGGTTTCGAAAGAGACAGATACGAAGTGGGTATATCAAGACGTAATTAATTCAAAAAATGCCTTTGGTGCTGACTTACCTAGCCGCTTTGTATGCACAGTTACTATTAAAGGGCAAAAAATGAGAGCTTCTGTTCAATTCTTGGATCAATAGAACTAGGTGATGCATAAGAATTGTGGAAAATATACACTCGATTTAAATTATTTCTTATCGCTATTTTCGTCAAAGAAAAACTGAGAGCAGAATGTCAACTCAGCAGAATTGTAGGTTTTCAGATTTCTACCATCTATACCTGAATTTTTTGCGTAAGTCGGATGGGCGAATTTCACGTTTGAAAGTTTGATGAAAATCTTGAGAAAATAGCAGTTCAAATAGCGGCACAGTCCGCGCTTATCGGCGCTCATGTTTACACCTGTGGGTTGGGGATTTGCTGTTATTTTCGGTGCCGGAATGTTGCATTATTCATTAAAACCAGAAGATGTTAAAATTGCAAGGATAGTTTATCATTTGCACCAAAAGAAAGTCTCTCTACTGAAAGATTTCCAGCAATAGTTTCTATTCGCTGAAATAATAGTTTTGATTGAACAATTAGGAGCCAACTTGCTCGAATATATTGCTGACTTTATTCGCTTTGTTTTTTCACTTATTTTTTCACTTATTTTTATAATTTTAACACCTCTTGTTGGAGCGTATTTGGCCGGGGGGTGGGGCTTTGTTATTGGCATAATATTGTCATGTGGCTTTTATGTTAACCTCCTTTGAGGAAAATATTATTGGCTCATTAGTCAAAAAGCCACATGGAAATTTTTTGCTGTGATGCTACTAGTCGTTTTACGGCAGGGTAGATTCGCAGCTTTTCAGGATTTCAGAATTTCTGCCTCCCTCCCCACCCCCTGATTTTCTGCAAAGAAATTTTCCCCGCCACCCGACGAACCCGGCGCATCGACGCCACCCTGTCCATTTTGGGGGGGGATTTAGGGGGTGAACCACTCCGGCAGGTACCCGACTTGGCCCAGAAACTGCCCGACTGCGACCCGTTTCCGGGCCGGGATCACTGCCCCCATCCGGCAGGCCACCGCGTCCGTCTCGGTACAAATTTTTGGGCCGGTCCCGGTTTCGACCCGTCGCCCGGTGATGCCAAATCGACGCCAGTTCTGTGCAGTTCTGTTTTCGTTCGGTGAAAATTTGTCGCAACTCGTTGAGGCAGATCGGGAAATATTTTGGCCAGCAAGTCGGTTCCGTAATCCAGTTCGGGATAGGTTCGGTGCAGGGGCGACGATGGGATTTGCGGAAAAAATCTCGTTACTTTTCTTTGAGATATTTACGCAAAATCAAGGAGTTACTGGTACTGTTAATCCGCAGGTCCCTGGTTCGAATCCAGGTCGGGGAGCCAAATAAGATAAAGGGGTGGTGCTAACGTGCCAGCCCTTTTTTCTTGCCTTAAGCAGCAATATCGAAGGCATATATCGAAGGCAGAATTCCGGTTTCTCCCAAGTTTCACAAAGCCGATTTAGCTCAGTTGGTAGAGCAACCGCCTTGTAAGCGGTAGGTCATCAGTTCGAATCCGATAATCGGCACCAATATAAACTAATTAATTCAAAATGTTAGTGTGTTTTTTGTCGCCCGAAGATTAGGTTCGGCAAAGTCGGTATAGTGCGTCCGAGGTGCCAAACAGATGAGATGTTGCGTGGCGTCGATGCGTAGATCCAATAAAAATCAGATTTTCCCTATATCCGTTCCACATATAGTCAGTGTAGTCTGCCGTCCGGGAGGGATACGCAATTGAGTCTTGATTTTGCAATATACGAGAATGCGCAGCTCAAGACAGACAACGCAGAGCTCAGAGCCAAGTACGAGGATGTTGTGGTTCAGTGTGAACACCTCATTAGTGAGAATGAGCAGCTGAGAGCCTACAAAGAATATCTGACAGAAATTGACCTGATGGCTGTCTTGTGTGAGCAGGGGCAGTTGGGCGTTCGGGAAATATTTTTGGAGGCGGAGTGGCACTATGAATTCGATTGATATTTTTCCGTGGAATGAAAATTTCAACACTGGCATTACCTTGATCGATGAACAGCATAAGATGCTGGCGGAAATTGTCAACCTAGTTGTCGCCTGAACACATGCGATTATGCTGCCATTTTGAGTTCTAAATCTCCTTCTATTTCCTCGTCTTTTGCGGTGATCTGCTGATCCGGATTCAAGTGCACCACAAGTATTGGCTGCCAGTTTCTAGTGGTGCCGCTCCAGCGTTCAGGGCAACGTTTTTTCGCAGCCTCATAGACGATGCTACGCTTCTCCAGTAATGCTGTGTCGAGGCCGACATGGCGTTCTGCCGGGGTCACAAAGTTGATGGCACTGTGCCGGTGCTCTTCGTTGTACCACTGCACAAACACGCCAACCCACTGCCTTGCAGCGAGCAGACTTTCAAAGGCCCGATGCGGATATGCGGGTCTGTATTTCAAGGTCTTAAACAGCGCTTCCGAGTACGGATTATCATTACTGACTGCCGGACGACTGAACGATGGCGAAACACCCAGCGCTTGCAAAGTCGCCAGCATCGTTGCACCTTTCATTGGATGGCCGTTGTCTGAATGTAGTACCACCTGATCCGACTTGATGGCTTCCCGTGCGCAAATATCACGCATCACGTCGCCCGCCAGTTCACCGCTTTCCGATTCGTAAATCTGCCAGCCAATGATCTTTCGGCTAAAAATGTCCATGAACAAATACAGGTAAAAATAGATACCCTTGATCGGCGTCGGCAGATAGGTAATGTCCCAACAAAACAGCTGATTCGGCGCAGTGGCGCACAGTGCACGTGGTTTGTGGCGACGTTGCGCGGGACGTTCTGCACCCCGATGACGGAGTAGATTCTCAGCTTTTAGAATGCGATAGAAGGTTGATTCAGAAGCGATATATTCGCCACGATCAGCCAGTATCGGCACGATTTGAGAAGGCGGCAGACTGCCAAACTCAACCGAGCTGGCCACCGTCAAAACCTTTTGACGCTCCACTACGCTCAGCCTGTTTGACGGTGTTTGTACCCGGCAGGGACGTTGATCACCGAGTGCCTGATCAACCTGCCAGCGCTGCAAGGTGCGTTCGCTAAGACTAATAACCGTACACGCACGTTCCTGCCGTGCGCCGGAATCCATCGCTTCTTGCACCATGGTGATGATCTGGCCGCGCTCTACAAGGGGCGTCATTTGACCTCGTCCTCCCAGAGCGCGCGGAATTTTTTTTGTAGGATCAGCAATGCTGCCGCCTCCGCCAGTGCGTGATCTTTACGTGCTATTTCACGCTTGAATTGCTTGACCTCATCTTTCAAAACACGTATTTCCTGACTGCCATCAACGGCCTTGGCACCCGCACAAAAAGCCGCTTTCCAACTGGATAAATGATGGGCAAACAACCCGTTTTCTCGACACCAGGTCTGCAAGGCTTCACCCGACAGGCCGTGCGTTTGATGCAATGCGATCAATTGCTGCTCAGGCGTCCAATCCTTCGGGCGACGCTCTTTATTTGCCGGCAAACCAACCGTAGCTACTGCTTTTTTTCTCATCCAATAAGTTACCGTATGACAATTAACGTTTAGCTCCTCAGCGACCGACTTCACCGACCGCTTGCCACGCGAATATACCTTGAATAACGCCTGCTCGATAAATGCTTCTGAATATCGTATGACCATTGTCGCCTCCACACCTCAAAGTTAAATTTTTGAGGCGACAACTAGTCTGACACCGGGGGCCACTGGCACGCTTCGCCTCCTTTGCAGCGCTTAATGACTGGCTAGCCATCCGTTGCCGTGAACTGGCACAACGCTGCCATCCTGCACAAAGCCTCCGTACCATCGCAGACTGCTTTG